>Ga0222423_1000048_pt1 | contig 126331 bp, 116 predicted proteins | sample 3A0metagenome_FD_182472 | JGI IMG/M metagenome (GOLD analysis project Ga0222423, IMG submission 182472) | Enriched microbial communities from leaf-cutter ant dump, University of Wisconsin, Madison, United States - 3A0 (version 2) | ecosystem: Environmental > Terrestrial > Nest > Insects nest >...
CATTCAACGCAAAGATCAAAGCCTTCAGAGCATCTTCCAGAGGCGTTAGAGACATAAAATTCTTCCTATTCAGATTAAAAAATATCTATGCTTAAAGTATTACCCCTCAAGTTTTCGACTTGATCCAATAAAACTTATATGCCTCATATGCCTTATATGGTAAAAAATAAAAAGGGCCCTGGAAATTTCCGGGGCCTTTTTGATTAAAATGGATTCTTAAACCTATATATATTTTTTATCAGGAAAGCCTAGATCTGAATACATGGAGTTGTCTAAACAAAAATGTGATCAGGCAACTCCATGTGTAGTATAAGGAAAGCACGTAAGTTATTTATTTCAGCACGTAAGCCGGTCATCCCCGACTTCACATTGCAAATGTAAACCATAAAGAATTGTAATTCCAAACACCCGGGTATAATTATTTTGGATAATTATATATAGCCATATGTCTTCTTATTGGAATAGTGCAAAATACTATATATTAAACAGTTATAATTAATTATCTATGAATATATCTAAAATTAACAATTGTAAATTGTCTAATTACAAATGAAAATTTTATAAATAACTTTTGTAAATCAGGAAATACTATTGTTACTTTGAATAATTTTCAAATGTTATTTCCCGGTTTAGAATGTCTTCATTACGAGATAAAATAGAAGCACTGATCCTGGGCCTGGAGCTCAGCTCTACACGCTTTGCTGATGTAATAGGCGTTAAACGGCCTATTATAAGCCATATTCTGACGGAAAGGAACAAACCCAGCCTCGATATTATTCAGAAGATTGTAGAGCGGTTTCCGGAGCTGGAATACAATTGGATTGGTGACGACCAGGACCTGGATCCGGAAGTAATCAGGACCATAAAGGAAAACAACGACTTTTCTGCTTCCGCACGAGAATCGAATGGTTCGGGCACTGATGCAGGCGAGCCGGAAATACTCCATTCTCAGGCCGAACCCAAACCCGGACGGGTTCTCACCAAAGTCATGTTTTTCTATTCGGACGATACCTTTAAAGTCTATAGCCCGGAAGCATTTTCTTAACCCGGGCCATCCCGGAGCTTTTCTATTTCCCGTGATGGTTGTTTCCATGATCTGTCTCTGCAATATTGCTGTTGTAAATATGGAGTTTATTTAGGCCTGTGGGGCTTCTCCAGGGTCTGCAATACTATTGTTTTATAATTAATATTATGTTAAATAAAGTGACTGTGCGACAATAATAAAAAAAACAGGGCTGCGTTCTCAGAACGCAGCCCTGTTTATATCCGTTTCTCTATTCTTATTTACATTGTTCCAGGATTCTCTCCAGGTTGGAAAGGCTTTCTTTCACTATGTCATCATCGGGCTTCAGTTTGGAAGCTCTTTCAAAGAACGGTTTTGAGGTCAAAAACTTGGCACAGGCTTTGTCTTCAATGGCCTTACCTTCTTTCCTGTACGTAGCGATATCCATATAGTCTACGATTTTCTTGATCTCTACGCCCTCGTTGTAGTTTAATACGGCCAGGTTGTAAAGCGCTTCGTAGCTGTTAGGATCTTTTTCGAGTACTTTGTGATACGTTTCAGAAGCTTTGTCTTTTGCTTCTTTTTGCTGGGCGGCCAGCTTTTCAGCTTTGGCATTTAATTCGGTATTGCCCGCTGCAGCTGATTTTTTCTGCTGGATCTCGCTGATCAGTGAAGCTATACCCTTTTCGATATCTGCTTTCTGCTCGGTGATTTCGGTAAGACGTTTCTTGGTAGCAGCCGCTGTTTTCGGCTCTTTTTTCAGCTTGGCGTTCAACGAAGCGATCTCCGAATCATAAGCGGCCAGCTTATCCTGCTCTGCCAGTAATCTCTTATCCAGCTTTTCGGTATTGCTTTCTGCCAGCTTATCCTGGATTTTATTCAGCTCATTGCCCATTTCCTGTGCCTTGGAGTCATAAATCAGACCCAGGTTGGTCAGGTTGATCAGGTTGCTCGGATCTTTCTTCACCAGCACTTCGAGGTCGGCAATGGCCTTGTCAATATTGTTGGAAGCCAGGTAAACGTTGATCAGCTCGTTCGGAAGGTCTTTGTTTTCAGGGTTGACCTCCATTCCTTTTTTCAGAACGGCAGTCGCCTCGTCAAATTTCTTTTCCGATTTGTAGATCTGTGCCACACTGTAAAATACGCTGACATCTTTACCTCCGTTAGCAATAAAGCTATTCAAATGAGCAAGAGCTCCGGCGTTATTTTCCAGCAATTGCTCAGCAATACCGGCATAAAGAGCGGCAGTTGTATCTTTAGGGCTGATAGATGCACTTTTCCCAAAGAATTCAGCTGCTTTCCTGTAGTTTTTGTTATTGTAGAAGCCGGCACCCTGCATCAGGAATGCAGAAGCCAGTTCCGGACTTTTCAAAGAGGTTTCGATATCTTTTGCTTTTTTGCCTCCGGCAGCATTCTCTATTTCCAACGCCTTTTTATAAGCATTTTCCGCTTTCATGGCGGCGGTAGAGTCATCTGTACACCTTTGTGCCAGGTTAAGATAAGAATCGCCCAGGGCTACCCATGTAGCGCTTTTTTCCGCTTTCTTCGCATTTTCGGTATTCTTCAGATTTTTGGCTACGGCATCAGCATACCCCTTACATTCTATCGCCTGTAAAGAGGCATCCTGCTGAGCCAGCGCGGCCAGCGCTATAAAGCTGCCGAATGCGCTTAAAACTAGTTTTTTCATTCTATGTTACGGTTTTGTTTTACGTTTTTTATTCTTCAGAAGTGGTTTCATCCTCACCCTGCTCCTCCTCGTCTTCTTCCCGGATAATACGGGTTACAGAAGCTATGCCGTCTTTGTCGTTGAGCTTGATCAGCTTCACCCCCTGCGTATTTCTTCCCATTACCCGGAGATCCGATACGTGGATCCGGATGGCAATACCGCGGGTGGTGATGATCATGAGGTCATCGTCGTCGGTTACTTCTTTTATGGCAACTAAATTACCTACTTTATCCGTAATGTTCAAAGTTTTTACACCTTTTGCACCCCGGGAAGTAATCCGGTAATCTTCTATATCTGAACGTTTACCAAAGCCTTTTTCAGACACCACCAGCAACTGGGCATCTTCACGGCTCACACAGATCATGCCGATCGCCTTGTCGTCATCGGCCAGGTTGATACCTCTCACACCGGTAGCTCCCCTGCCCATCGGCCGGATTCCCGACTCGTGGAAGCGGACCGCTTTCCCCTGCCCTGCCGCAATGATGATATAATCGTTGCCGTTGGTCAGGGCCACATCGATCAGCTGGTCACCCTCGTTGATATTGATGGCGATAATACCGTTCTGGCGAGGCCTTGAATAGAGCTCCAGCAGGGTTTTCTTCACTGTACCGTTCTGTGTACACATCACGATATAGTTGTTCTTGATGTAGTCTTCGTCTGAAAGGGTTTTTACGTTAAGAACCGCCCGTATCCTGTCGTTTGATTCAATGTTGATCAGGTTCTGAATGGCCCTGCCTTTCGAGGTTTTATTGCCTTCCGGAACTTCAAAAACCCTCAGCCAGTAAAGCCGTCCTTTCTCTGTAAAGAAAAGCAGGTAGTTGTGGTTGGTGGCCATGAAGAGGTGCTCGGTGTAGTCGTCGTCCTTGGTCTTCACGCCTCTTGAGCCCGTACCGCCCCGGCTCTGGCTCCGGTATTCGGAAAGGTTGGTTCGTTTGATGTATCCCTGGCTGGAAACGGTCACCAGCATCTCGTCATCAGGAATCATGTCTTCGATGTTGAACTCGCCGCCCGCCATTTCAATTTTGGACCGCCTTTCATCACCGTATTTGGTTTTGATGTCCTGGAGATCGGTTTTGATCAGCTCTTTTTTCTTTTCTTCCGATGCCAGGATAGATTTCAGCTCTTCGATCAGCTCTTTGATCTGCCGGTACTCTTCCACAATTTTCTCTCTCTCCAGGCCGGTCAGACGCTGAAGCCGCATATCGAGGATAGCCCGGGCCTGTATTTCGGAGAGTGAGAATTTCTCCATCAGTCCGCTGCGGGCTTCATCCGGGTCTTTCGAGCTCCGGATCAGGGCGATCACTTCGTCGAGGTGGTCCAGCGCAATCAGCAGACCTTCCAGGATATGGGCCCGTTTTTCGGCTTCTTTCAGGTCGTACTGGGTTCTGCGGGTAATGACCTCGATCCGGTGCTTTACATAATGCTCAATGAGCTCTTTCAGGTTCAGAATCTCGGGGCGCCCGTTCACCAGGGCCACGTTATTGATGCTGAAAGAAGATTGCAGCTGGGTATATTTGAACAGGTTGTTGAGCACCACATTGGGTACGGCGTCTCTTTTCAGGTCGTATACCACGCGCAGTCCCAGGCGGTCTGATTCATCGCGGATATCGGAAATGCCCTCGATCTTTTTCTCATTGATCAGCACGGCCGTGCGTTCGATCATGTTGGCTTTGTTGACCAGGTACGGGATCTCCGTGACCACAATCTGCTCCTTGCCGGTTTTGGATACTTCAAAATTGGCTACGGAGCGAAGCACCACGCGGCCTCTGCCGGTTTCAAAGGCAGATTTCACGCCGCCATACCCGTAAATGATACCACCGGTCGGAAAGTCAGGAGCTTTGATGTATTGCATCAGCTCTTCAATGGTGATTTCGGGGTTATTGATGTAGGCCGTGATGCCGTCTGTTACCTCTGAAAGGTTATGCGGGGCCATGTTGGTGGCCATACCTACGGCAATACCCGATGTTCCGTTCAACAGGAGGTTCGGGATACGCGAAGGCAGAACGGAAGGTTCGGTCAGGGAGTCATCGAAGTTTCCCTGGAAGTCAACCGTTTCTTTATTGATATCGGCCAGCATTTCTTCCGCTATCCGCCGGAGGCGGGCCTCGGTATAACGCATCGCGGCCGGAGAGTCACCGTCTACCGAACCGAAGTTCCCCTGTCCATCAACCAGCGGGTACCGCAGTGACCAGTCCTGGGCCATCCGTACCATGGTGTCGTAAACGGAAGAGTCACCGTGCGGGTGGTATTTCCCCAGCACCTCTCCTACTATCCTGGCTGATTTTTTGTAAGGCCGGTTATGGAATACGCCCAGTTCGGACATTCCGTAAAGCACCCTTCTGTGAACCGGTTTAAAGCCGTCGCGTACATCCGGCAAAGCACGTGAAACGATTACCGACATCGAGTAATCGATATACGCGCCACGCATTTCATCTTCAATATTGATCGGGATTATGGTACCGGCACCCAAATCGGGATTTTCAGTCTCTTCTGCCATAAATTATTGTGAAAAATGTTTCTAAAGTGCGTTTACGAGCCTATTTGAAATTTGCTTCCGCAAGATTCAGACATGCTCAGACATTAATGGTCAAAAATACGTAAATATTACTATTTTCGCAATCATTTATCTAATAAATCAGGCCTCCTGAGGGTGGTCCTTTCTATTGATTTTTCCATTCGCCATTCCTGGATGAGTTTTTCATTGCCGGATAACAGCACATCGGGCACCAGGTGCCCTTCAAAATCGGCCGGACGTGTGTAGACCGGCGGAGCCAGGAGATTGTCCTGGAAAGAGTCTGTAAGGGCCGAGGTTTCGTCGTTGATCACACCCGGTATGAGCCGTACGATGGCGTCGGTAACCACGGCTGCGGCAATCTCTCCGCCGGAGAGCACGTAGTCGCCTATCGAGATCTCACGGGTAACAAACATGTCGCGTATGCGCTGGTCTATGCCTTTGTAATGGCCACAGATAAAGATGATCCCTTTTTTCAGGGAAAGGCGGTTGGCGGTTTTCTGGTTAAACGTATCGCCGTCAGGGGTCATGTAGATCACCTCGTCGTAGGTGAATTCTGCCTGCAGGTCACGAATGAGCCGGGCCAGCGGTTCGGCCATCAGCACCATACCGGCACCGCCGCCATACTGGTAGTCGTCAATCTGTTTGTAATTGCCCAGTCCGTAGGGTCTCAGGTCGTGCAGGCGGATATCGACGAGTTGACTCTGAACGGCATTTTTTACGATAGACTGGCTCAGAAAGCCCTCTACCAGCCCGGGTTGACAGCTGATAATATCAATTCTCATAGTTCACGGATTCATGTAAATCTCCAGGAGGCCTTCCGGCAGCTTTACTTCAATTTTTTGATTTTCACGATCTATCCTGTGAATGAAGTCGTCTACAATAGGTACCAGCACCTCTTTGTCTTCGGCCTCAATGGCAAAAAGATCCTGGCCGGTACTTTCGTAAATGGCTTTGAGCTTCCCGATGGTGGTGCCTGAAGAAACGTCATGAATCTCGTAGCCGATCACATCGTGGTAATAAAACTGGTTGCCTTTCAGGTCCGGGAGCGCGGTAAGCGGCAGCCAGACCTCCGCATTCACAATGGTTTCGGCCTGTTCTATGGAATTGATGTCTTCCAGCTTCAGGATAGACTTACGGCCTTTGACCTGCAGCTCTTCGATGATATAGGGAACCAGCTGTCCTTTGATTTCGAGGAAAATGGCTTCGAGATTATTGTAATATTCGGGCGCATCCACGTCGAGGAAGATAATGACCTCTCCTTTGAGGGCGTGCGTTTTGGTAATTTTGCCTAAAGAAAAGCAATCTGATTTTTGCATATTAGTTATTGGTTCCGAATAAAAAATCCCCGCAATATACTTGCGGGGATCCTGAAAACCTTACTCATCGGCTATTATTCTTCCGTAGAAGCTGTTTCTTCGGTTGCAGCTTCTGCAGCCGGAGCCTCCTCTGCCGGAGTTTCTTCTTCTGATGCAGCCGGAGCTTCTTCGGTAGCTTCTGCTTCAGCGATCAGGGCCGCTTCCGCTTTCTTTTTCGCTTCGATCATCTCCTCTTTTTTCTTACGTTCGGCTTCGAGAACGGCTTTTTTAGCGCTTTCTTTACCGGTAGCCAGCTTAGCCAGCTTTTCTTCCCGTATAGTAGCTTTGGCATCTACCCACGACTGGAATTTAGCATCGGCCTGCTCCTGCGTGATCGCTCCTTTTTCCACACCGATCTGGAGGTGTTTTTTCAGCATAACGCCTTTTACACTCAGGATTTTTCGGGTGGTGTCTGTAGGCTGAGCTCCTACCTGCATCCAGTACAATGCTCTCTCATCTTTCAGGTAGATGGAAGCAGGCGTGGTATGCGGGTTGTACTGCCCTAATTTCTCGATAAATCTACCATCACGTGGTGAACGAGAATCTGCAACAACGATGTCATAAACAGGATGTTTTTTACGACCTCTTCTTGCTAATCTGATTTTTACTGCCATTGGTTTTTATTTTATGGGAACCCGTCCCTGTTAAAAATTGGAGTGCAAAGATACGGGTTTTATTTGGATAAACAATCGGGAGATTTCAATTTTTCGTTGTTTTGCCCGGGATTAATAGCTGGTAAAAGCAAACTGGAGGATATTGGCGCCCATTCTGAGGGCTTCCTGGCGTTTTTCTTCGGGATCGTTGTGCACCGATCGGTCTTCCCACCCGTTTCCGAGGTCGGTTTCATACGAAAAGAAGCACACCAGCCGGCCTTCGTGCAGGATACCCAGGCCCTGGGGCGGCTTGTTGTCGTGCTCATGAATCTTGGGTATGCCGCCCGGAAAGGCGTATTTCTGGTGGTAGATCGGGTGACTGTACGGCAGGTCCACGAAAGTGTGCTCCGGGAAGACCTTTTTCATTTCCCGCCGGATGAACTCGTTCATCCCGTAATTGTCATCAATATGGAGAAAACCGCCCCCCAACAGGTATTTCCGCAGGTTTTCCACATCTCGCTCGCTGAAAACCACGTTACCGTGCCCCGTCATGTATACGTAGGGGTACTGGAATATCTTGCTGTCGCCCACTTCAATAATGTCTTCTTCGGGGTAGATATTCCCTTTCAGGTTCTGGTTAAAAAACCGGATGAGGTTAGGCAGCGCGGTTTTATTGGCATACCAGTCACCTCCGCCGTTGTATTTCAGCTTGGCAATCCTGACCTGGGCGGTTCCCGGCAGTGAAAGGGCCAGGAGGTATATAAACAGGGTGAGCTTCTTCATAAATGTTATATTAGTTCCGAGTACCGAGTTTTTAGTGCCGAGTGCCGGGTACTTTGAAATCTGCCGGCAACCCGGCACGAAATTACTTCCTCGCATTAAGTATACTGGCCGCAAACACTCCTGCCGTTTCGGTGCGCAGGCGGCTTTTGCCCAAAGTTATAGTCTTAAAACCGTTTTCAGCAGCCATCTGCAATTCTTCTTTTGAAAAATCGCCTTCCGGACCCACCACCACCAGCATTTTGTCGCCCATCGGGATGTCCATGATATCGGTGGCCGTATCGTTCAGGTGCGCAATGTATTTATGGGTAAAAGCGCCCGATGCTTTGATAAAGTCAGGAAAGCTGACCAGGTCGGAAAGTTCGGGCCGGTAGGCTTTGAGCGACTGCTTCATGGCCGATACCGCAATTTTTTCCAGCCTTTCGCGGTTGATCTTTTTTGGATAGGTATTCTGTGTTTTGAGAAAAAAAACGCCCGAAATCCCTATTTCAATGCTCTTTTCCAGGAAGTATTCGATCCGGTCGCTGTTTTTGGTGGGGCTGATGGCGATATAAATGCCGCGATCGGGCTGCTGATAGCCGTATTCTGCCGACCGGATGTTCACTTGGCAGCATTTCGGATCCGGACGGGTGATCTCGCAGCGAAACCACCCGCCCTTTCCGTCTGTAACCTGAATTAAATCTCCCTGTCTTTTCCGGAGAACTTTAACGGCGTGAAGTGATTCTATTGGATCTAAAGCCTGCGTTTTTTCTACATCAGGACTATAAAACAAGAAATCAGTCTTCAAATCCATCCTTAAAGCTATACAAGGTTTTATCCAGCTTCAATGTACCGTTATTGAAGTCGGAAATGAACTTTTCAATGACGTCTGCCGTAATTTCTTCCACGTTTAACGCGGCGTCTATGCCGATACCGAAATCAAAGTCGAGGTCGATTTCCACAAACTCTGCCACCTTGATGGTTTCTTCGTCTTCCATTTCCTGGATAAACTCTTCCATCATCAGCTCGGCTTCTTCGTTTACCGGCGTGTTTTCGTCTCTCAGCTCATAAGGCACAAAATCTTTGTAGATCTTTGCTACCTTTTTCTCGGCTTCTTCGTAGAGCCGGCTGCTGTGGTGCATCGACAGGGTACTCAGTACCGCATCGTAGATGACCTCTTTGCCTTCGTGCTTTCCCACAAACTGGAACTGCACGTAATCGGCCTCCTCTTCGGGCTCATCGTCTTCGTCAACGAGCACAAAGCTCAGGCCGAGCTCTTCACATTCTTCTTTCAGAAGATCAATTTCTTCCTGGGTGTAACCTGCATTCATTTTTATCTAACGTATAAAAGTTCCCTGTATTTGGTTAATGGCCAGTCCTGGTCGTCAATCATCAGCTCCAGCTTGTCTACCTGCCTCCGGATAATATCAAAATAAGGCTTTACTTCTGCAGAGTAAATATGGGCTGTTTCAAAGACGTCTTCCTGGTTATTGGCTTTTTTACGGGCGTTGGTCATCAGCTTCACGTTTTCAGTGATTACTTTCACCCGGTAAGAAATGGTTTTGATGATATTGATGATCGGGTCGGCTTCTTCTTTTAAGCCCAGGTCTACCAGGGCCTTGGCGGTTTCGGCCAGGCGGGTCTGGTATTTCACGGCGGTAGACACCACGTGGTTTTGGGCCAGGTCGCCGATCACCCTGGATTCGATCTGGATCTTTTTGATGAAGTTTTCCACCCGGATCTCGTAGCGCGAGTGCAGCTCACGCCGGTTAAGCACCTTCATGGATTCAAATACCCCGATGGTTTTATCGGAAATATAAGCCTTAAGCGCTTCCGGAACATCCTTGATGTTGCTTAGTCCGCGCCGGGCGGCTTCTTCTTCCCATTCTTTGGAATAGCCGTTTCCTTCAAAAAGGATGTTTTTAGAATCTTTGATATATCCTTTCAGGATCTTCAGAACCACGCCTTCCTTGTTGCTGTCGCCTTCGGTAGCAATGGCTTCGTCGTAAGCCGCCTTGAAGTCGTTCAGCTGCCGGGCGACGATGGTATTCAGCACCATCATGGGCGTAGCCGAGTTGGCCAGCGAACCTACGGCCCGGAATTCAAATTTATTGCCGGTAAAGGCAAACGGTGAGGTGCGGTTCCGGTCGGTGTTGTCGAGCAGAATAGAAGGGATCCGGTTGATTCCCAGCTGGATGTAGGCGTTCTCCCCTATCTTTATATCGAAATTCTCCTTGTTTTCGAGCTCTTCCAGCACGCGGGTCATGGTAGAGCCCAGGAAGATCGACATAATGGCCGGCGGTGCCTCGTTAGCCCCCAGGCGGTGCTCGTTGCTGGCTGTGGCCACGGTGGCGCGCAGCATATCGGCGTGATCATGCACGGCTTTCACCACGTTTACCAGGAAGGTGATAAACATGAGCTTGCGGGTGGGGTCATCGCTGGGCGAAAGGAGGTTCACTCCTGTATCGGTAGAAAACGACCAGTTGTTGTGCTTGCCGCTGCCGTTGATGCCGGCAAAGGGCTTTTCGTGGAACAGCACCTGGAAATTATGCTTTGAAGCCACTTTCTTCATTACATCCATCAGCAGGATGTTATGGTCGCTGGCAATATTGATCTCCTCGAAGGTGGGCGCCACCTCAAACTGGGCCGGTGCTACCTCGTTATGCCGGGTTCTCAGCGGTATACCCAGCTTCAGGGCCTCGAATTCAAAATCTACCATAAAGGCATTGACCCGGGTAGGAATTGATCCGAAATAGTGGTCTTCCAGCTGCTGACCTTTGGCCGGCGAGTGCCCGAATACCGTACGGCCGCACATGACCAGGTCGGGCCGGGAGTTGTACAGGGCCTTGTCTACCAGGAAATACTCCTGCTCAATGCCGCAGGTAGCGGTTACACGGGTAACGTTTTCGTCGAATATCCGGGCCACTGCAGTGGCGGTGCGGTCAAGGGCCGCCGTAGAGTTAATGAGCGGCGATTTGGCGTCCAGCAGCTCACCCGAATACGAGAAGAAAACCGAAGGAATACAAAGCGTACCGCTGCCGGCCCGGTTATAGAGGATAAATGCCGGCGAGGTAGGGTTCCAGGCGGTATAGCCGCGGGCTTCAAATGTAGCTCTTAAGCCGCCACTGGGAAACGACGAAGCATCGGGCTCCTGCTGAACCAAAGCAGAACCTTTGAATTTCTCTATGGCGTGACCGTCTCCCGAAACATCAAAAAACGAATCGTGCTTTTCAGCCGTACCGCCGGTCAGGGGCTGAAACCAGTGGGTGTAATGGGTAGCTCCTTTGGAGATTGCCCAGGTTTTCATGGCTGTAGCCACTTCGTCTGCCACCTTTCCTTCTATGTTCTCTCCCGAGCGGATGGCCTGGGATACCTTTTCGTAGGCTTCAGCGGTAAGTAGTTCTTTCATCACTTCATCAGTGAATGTATTGGAGCTGTAGTATTCGCTCACTTTTCCCGTAGGAATATCCACTTCAGGTATGGTTCTTGATTGTGCTACCTGAATGGCTTTCCGTCTAAGTTCTGACATATGAAAAGGTATTTTTGTAGGAAGTATCTATATTTACAACAAAATAAATACCTGATTTTTTTATTTTAAACTAAAAGCTGAAATTTAATGCGGGAGCGGCTGCGTTTTTTGCTGATCTACTATGCCTTCTGGGTGGTTTTTTTCGTTTTTGCCCGGATACTTTTCCTGGCATACCATATAGATGATTCCAGGAGCCTGACCCTGGAGCAGGTGTACGGGATTTTCCGGCACGGGATCCGGATGGACCTGGCCATGGCCGCCTATTACTCTCTCCTGCCCTTTTTGTGGGTAACCTTCAGCAATTTTATCGATAAAGGCGTTTTCCAGAATAGCTTCTTTTCGTATACGTTTATCCTGCTTACGCTGACCAACCTGATTGTTGTAGCCGACCTTGAGGTGTACAATACCTGGAATTTCCGGCTCGACAGCACCCCGCTGAAGTTCCTGAGCAGCCCCAAGGAAGCCTATATTTCGGTAAAAAGTTCTCCTATTCTGAGGCTTTTGCTGAGTTATATTCTCCTGCTGGCCATGGCCAGCATCATTGTATATCGTATTGTGGCCAACAAGATTTACGACTGGAAGCGCATCGGCAATTTCCCTTTTATTCTTTACGGGCTTATAATGAGCACTGCCCTGCTCCTGCCCATCCGCGGGGGGTGGGGCCGTGAGCCCCTGAAGCAGAGCTCGGTGTATTTTTCCACCCGCAATTTTGCGAATGTTTCAGCACTTAACGCCCCCTGGAATTTTTTCAGCTCGTTGCTAAACCGCACCTCTGTGAATGAAAACCCGTACAGCTATCTTCCGCGGGAAACCCTGGACAACAACCTGAAGAGCCTTTTCAGCCGGAGTGAAAATACCGACAAGGTGATCCGGACGGCAGAAAAGAGCAATGTGCTGCTGATCCTGGTAGAAAACCTGACGGGGAAGGTCATGGATTTCCGGTATAACGATGTGCCCGTAACCCCTTACCTGAACCGCCTGAAACAGGAAGGCATCTACTTTGAAAATATGTATGCAGCGGCCGACCGCACCGATAAGACGGTGGTGAGCGTGCTGAGCGCCTACCCGGCACAACCCCGGGAGGCTTTGTCTGAATTTTCGGATAAAATTAAGAAATTACCGTTTTTAAGCAGTATTTTCAATGATCAGGGCTACTCTACCCAGTTTTATTATGGCGGAGATGTGAGCTTCCTGAGCCTGAAGCCCTATCTTTTTGCCAGTAATTTTGAGAAGATACTGGAGAAAGGAGATTTTGACGGAGCGGATGATCTGTCGTCGCTCGGAGCACCCGACAGCACGGTGTACCGCAAGTTCCTGGATGACCACGGGAACCATCATTCCCGGCCCTTTTTCAGCACTATCCTGACCCTCTCCAGCCATGAGCCGTACGGAATTCCGGGAAGCGGACTGTTTGCCGGTGCTACGGTACAGGAGCAGTTCTATAATTCGCTTCATTATGCTGACCGCAGCCTGGAGCAGTTCCTGGAGGAAGCCCGCAAGCAGGACTGGTGGGATAACACACTGGTGATCATCCTGGGCAATCACGGACATAAGTGGCCTGAGACCGGCAGCAAGGTTGATAATTTTAAGGTGCCGATGATCTGGACCGGCGGGCTCGTGAAAAACGGGTTCACGGTGAAGCATGTATACAGCCAGCTGGATGTGGCGGCTACTGTGCTGGGCCAGCTGGGTATCCCGTCACGGGAGTTCGGGTGGAGCAAGAATATCTTCGATAAGGGTACGCATCCCTGGGCTTTCTTTGTCTTTAACGATGGTTTCGGCTACGTGAACGACCGCACACCCGTGCTTTTTGATAACGTGGGCCGCCTGGTGATGGATAACCCTGAGGCCGCCCGCTCTAAGGAGCTGGAAGCCGGCAAGGCGCTGATGCAGCGAACCTACCAAAGCTTCCTGGACCTGTAAACGGCTTCGCCTTGTTTTTTCACCATATAAGGCACATAAGTCATATAAGTTTAATCTTTTGATATAGCTTATGTGCCTTATATGACTTTGTGGTTCAGGCCGGTTTAAACGGCTACGGGCGCTTTGATACCGGGATAAGGATCATAATTCAGCAATTCGAAGTCTTCAAACCTGAAATCAAATACGGAGCGTACGGCCGGGTTCAGCTTCATAACGGGCAGCGGGCGGGGCGTACGTTCCAGCTGTTTGTTTACCTGTTCGAGGTGGTTGGAATAAATGTGGGTATCGCCGCCGGTCCATACGAAATCACCCAGTCCCAACCCGCATTCCTGCGCGATCATCATGGTAAGAAGCGCGTAAGAGGCAATGTTAAAGGGTACGCCCAGGAATACGTCGGCGCTGCGCTGGTACAGCTGGCACGACAGCTTGCCGTCAGCTACATAAAACTGGAATAAGGCGTGACAGGGCATCAGGGCCATCTGCGAAAGCTCGCCCACGTTCCAGGCAGAAACCATGATACGCCGCGAATCGGGATTATTTTTGAGCTGTTTCAATACTTCTTTCAGCTGGTCGATTTCGCCGTTTTGCGACGACCAGGCCCGCCACTGTTTCCCGTAAACAGGGCCCAGGTTACCGTTTTCATCGGCCCATTCGTCCCAGATGCTCACGCCGTGCTCATTCAGGTACCGGGTATTGGTATCGCCCTGAATGAACCAGAGAAGCTCATAAATGATCGACTTCAGGTGCAGCTTTTTGGTGGTCACCATCGGGAATCCCCTGTTCAGATCAAACCGCATCTGGTAGCCGAAAACACTGAGCGTACCCGTGCCCGTGCGGTCGGTTTTGGGGGTTCCTTCCTTTAAAATATGTTTTAAGAGATCGTGGTATTGCTGCATTTCCCTGAATTTTTGGTACAAAGAAAACAAATATTCCACACGGCTCCGAGCCGATCTCCCGATTTTTACTTTATGTTCACCCCTTTGCTCACCAGCGTGGTAAATATGCGGCTGAAATATTTTTCTTCTTCTTCCGTGCCGGCATAGCGGTTCTCGAGCAGGTAAATTTCTTTTATCTGCGGCAGGCCCAGCAGGAAATCCAGGTCACCTTTTACCTTATTATAGCTGTAATCCAGCGTTTTCAGCTTTTTAAGGGGTTGTACCCTCGCCGATACTTCCTGCAACCGGTTATAGCCTACATCCAGGGTTTCGAGGTTAGGCGGGAGCACCGGCAGTGCTTCCAGCCGGTTGTGGTGGGCATACAGGATTTTGAGTCCGCGCATGGAGCGTATTCCAGCCGGCAGCTGTTCCAGCCGGTTATACGATATGGCCAGCGTTTCCAGTTTTTTCATGCGGGTTAAGCGGGAAGGCAGGGAAGCTAAGCGGTTCCGGTAAAGATCCAGCTCTTTCAGCTTTTTCAGGCGGCGTATGGCAGGACTGATTTCCGTAAGGGTATTGCCGTACAGGTTGAGGAATTGTACTTTTTTTATTTTCCGGATGTCTTTCCGGGTTACCTCGCTGACCGAGCTGTTGGCGAGGTACAGGTACCTTACCTTCCGGTAGGTTTTCGGGATACGGGTAAAATGGTTATCGGTGAGGTTAATGGCGGTGGGGCCTTTTCTGCCCGTAACCCGGAGGCTGTTGTTGGCCAGCAGGTTATTCTGGAAAGAAATCGTGGCCAGCTTCGGAAAATCTTTCCTGTCAAGGGTGGCCGAAGCAATGAAGTTGTCTTTCAGGTTGATGTTCTGCAGGTTCCGGAAGCGCTTCAGCTGGTACGGGAATTCGGTCAGGCCAAAGTCGGTCAGGTTGATTTCAGTTATATCATCAGGCTGGGCGCCCAGGAATTCGCCGATATCCCGGGGAAGTGTTCTCAGGAAAATCATCCCGGAGTAGGTTCGCACCGGTGAATCCGAGGTTTCCATTTTGAAATTCGCCAGGAGCTTTGACCATTCGGCTTCCAGGTGGGTACGTAAGCTGCCTGCTTCCAGGTTGGCCAGCCTGTCGCGCATCCGGAAAACCCGCGCTCCACGGGTGCTGTCGGCCTGCACCAGGCAATAGATCAGGCTGTCGGCGGTGCCCTGCGGATTAACATATACATGGAATTGCAGGCGGGTAGTGGTACCGGTCAGCAGCGGAGACCAGTCCATGGTACGGGTTACTGAGGTCAGTTGCTTGCGTAAGAGGGCGGCCGCATCCTGGCGGGGCAGGCTGATCCGGGGGCCGCCCGGTATCCCTACGTTCTCTTCATCTTGTTTTACTTCAGGCCGGGGCAGCACTATGGTGTTCTGCATGGTACGGGTCACTTTTTTATCCGGCGATACGGAAGTTACTTCCCTGGCTTTGCCAAAATACTGTTTTAACATCGTGGAATCGCCTATACAAACGATCTTCTGGGCCTCTGCCGACAGGCTGAGCAACAGAATAAGGATAAGGAATAGCGGTTTTCTCATGAATTGGTAAAAGTTTGATAAAGCAAATATAGAAAGGAATAGTTAAATAACTAATCAATTAGTTTAAAATATACCTGCTTTGTTAACCGGGTACAGGCGAGAAATATCGCCCTTTCAGGGTTAGGGTGGGCGGATGGTGCCGGTTTCTATGGTAATGCTACTACTTTGTGGTTATAATGCATTATTTACCAGGGATTTTGAAAAAGATTTGTTTATATTGGAGAATCTTTTTAATTTTGCACCTCAAAAAATTTAATTAGTAATCATATGTACGCAATCGTAGAGATCGCAGGCCAGCAATTTAAAGTAGAAGAGGGTCGTTACATCTATACCCATCGGTTAGAAGGTGAAGCGAACGCTGAGCTTGTATTCGACAAGGTTCTTCTTGTTGAATCGGAAGGAGGAGTATCCATAGGAGCCCCTACCGTAGCAGGTGCGTCTGTAAAAGGCACCATTTTAGAGCATTTGAAAGGCGAAAAGGTAATCGTTTTCAAGAAAAAGAGACGTAAAAGTTACCAGAAGCAGAACGGACACCGTCAGGCATTGACGAAAGTTCAGATCAACCAGATTGTTGGTGCATAACAAAATTTCAGAATCTTAAAACATTAGAATACAATGGCACATAAGAAAGGGGTCGGTAGTTCGAAAAACGGTCGTGAGTCGGAAAGTAAGCGTCTGGGCGTTAAGCTTTTCGGAGGACAGTCAGTTATCGCGGGGAACATCATTGTTCGTCAGCGCGGTACAAAGCATAACCCGGGTCAGAACGTAGGTCTGGGCCGTGATCATACCTTGTTTGCTTTAACAGACGGCGTAATTAACTTTAGGAAAGGCCGTGACGGAAAATCTTTCGTACACGTACTTCCGGCTGAGGCATCTGCTGAAGCATAAGTAAACGGGTTAAAGAAATAGAAGGAAGAGGCTTTAGGGCCTCTTTTTTTGTGTTTTTGTTTTTCTGGTGGGCCCGAAGCTGCTTCTCCGGAAGAACAACTTTACAAAAAACAAAAACCCTCCTCCCGGCACTTTCAGCCCCTCCCATTTGTTATTTACCAAAGAACATCTTAAGAAATAATGCTGAAAAGAAACACCATGATATATACGGAGTTAAGTCCTAACCCTAACTCCATGAAATTTGTACTCAATTACGAGATTGTTCCCGAGGGATTGTCGTTTGATTATCCTGACAAGGCGGCTACACTCGAAGAAAAGAAGGCTTCTCCCCTTGCCTCCGACCTCTTCCTGTTTGATTTTGTAGAGCGCGTTTTCATTTCTTCGAATTTTATCACGATCACCAAGCGGGAAGATATCGAATGGGAAGAGGTGATCGGCGATGTGCGGAAGTTCCTCAAAATTTACTTTGATGAAAGCCACCCGGTATTTGCCAAAAAAACCATTGATTCCAATACATTGATTGTTCAGGGCAACGATTCACCGGTAGTAGCCAAAATCAAATCGACGCTCGATCAGTACGTACGGCCGGCTGTGGAATCAGACGGCGGCGCTATTAACTATTCTTCATTTGATGAAGAAAGCGGCACGGTCAAGGTATTGCTCCAGGGATCGTGCAGCGGGTGCCCTTCAGCCTCTATGACCTTAAAAGCCGGTATTGAACGCCTGCTGGTTTCCATGATCCCGGAGGTAAAGCTGGTAGAAGCAGAAGAAATGTAAAAAAGGGTTTGCTTCCGTGTACTGAAGGGCTGTATATCTATTGCATATGGGGTAACCACATTCCGGCCACGGCGGCAGTTATGCCGGTACCGATGATCAGGATAGAAGCTACCAATATGCCTGATGAAACCATTAAGAGTCCTTTGCGGCCGGTTTTTATTGCATAAGCGTACAGTTCAAAGACTCCCAGGGTGACCGGCAGGGCGTAGGTAGCTACAGACAGGAAAGTAAGAAACGGTCCTGAAAAAGTATCGGGATCAAACCCGGCCGGCCTTCCGTTGACCAGCAGCCAGGCCATCAGGAAGACCCGGAAGAACCATACGCCACTGGTGACCAGGAACAACCTGAAAGCCCAGTTTTCGTGCCTTTTGAGGTCTCTTCTCATTGCCATCCGGATCACGATCCAGGCAAACAGCAGTATGTAGCCGCCCTGAAGGGTAATGCTCAGGGCCATCCCGGTGTCTCCTGCAGCCCCCCGCGCCCAGGTAAAGATCATGCCCGCCACACTTACCAGGACGGCAGAAACGAGGTACACTTTTCCGAAGTTCCGGTGAAAACCCGGGAAGCGTTTCCGGATAACCGGGAAAAATTGCAGGGGGCCTCCCCAGACCAGCACCAGGGCGATAAGCACATGTATGCCCATCAGCACATTTCCGAACCAGTCGCCCCGGAGATACCCGTGGGGCAGCACCTCATTCCACTTCCGGAAATCGCCTGCCAGTGCTGACCGGTAGTAAAATAATACAATGTAGGCTCCGAAGAACCATTGCCCTGCGGTAATGGCTCCGAAGCAGACCCGGCCCAATATCCGGTGGATGCGTGCAAGGTTTAAGGTATTTGCTTTCATAAATAATCCTGTTTACATTGCAAAGCTATACCGGCGCAAACGGGTGAATACCAGACAAATGTCTATTTGGGATGAAAGGCTTAAAAAGCGGATGAGCCGTTTTTCCGGATCCGGCTCAGGTGCCGGGGCGTAATGCCCAGGTAAGAGGCAATATACTGAAGCGGTACATTTTTCATGATACCGGGATTTTGCCGGGCAAATTTTTCGTAACGCTCTTCGGCGGTGAGATTAGCCATATCCAGGGCTCTCTGCTTGTTGAGGGCCAGCTGGCTGTTCAATATTCTGATCGTGTAATCTTCCTGGGTAGAGCCTTCCCGGGCACCGGTTTCCACATCTTCACGGGAGATTCTCAGCAAATGGCAGTCGGTAATGCAGTGGAGGTATTCATGAGATACCGTTCTGTTCATAAAGTGGAAATAGGAAGTAAAAAAACGGCTGCCGTTATTGAGGTCATTGGTTATTTCATTTCCGTCTGCATCCAGGTGAAAATTCCGCATGTAGCCGGATACAATAAAATTGTGATATAGCGGTACCTGGCCGGCTTCTTCCAGGATCGTGTTTGCGGGTACAAATTCAGGGATAAATAACCGGCGGCAGACGGCTTTATCCTGCTCAGGCAGGACCAGGATCTCCGCTATGTAATCAAACAGCTTTTCGTAGTAATAATCCATAATTTACCTTAGCCTTTCCATGGCTTTGTTGATCTCTGAAAGCTGTCTTTCCCTTGACAGGATAACGGGGGCGGCCACGCGGTCTTTACAGTCAAAAAGGGCGCATTTTTCGCAGGTCTGCCCCACTTCTTTCCGGGTGATCCCGGGGTCATCGGTAAACGCTACCCTCGACCGCACATTGCTGTCAATCTCCATCCCCAGGGTGATACTCTCCTGTCCGCCGTCTTTGGATGACTTGGCCAGGGCTATCTCGAAATAACGGTGGCCCATGCTTTCAAAATTGGAGATCTGGGTTTTCACTATCCGCTCCTCATTGTTCGGCAGAACTTCATCCAGGATGCTGATTCCCGGCCACCTCCGGCAGTAATGCTGGTTCCGGCTTTCCTGGGGATCGTGCTGTCCTACCAGGTGAATTTCCTTGATCAGGCGGGGCGCCCGGCTCCCGTCAGAAGAGGTAAACTTCAGGAAATACAGCTTTTCGACCTGGAAATGTGCCGGTAACAGGGAAAAAAGACGGTAAAAAACCGTTTCTTCGGATACGGGAAACTGATCAAGCACCTGCAGGAATTTACGTTTGCTGAATTTGTGATCAGACAGCACCTTCTGCATTTCCCGGATCAGTACATTTCCCGGAATAAGAATACAGGCAGCAAAGTAAGAGGCCTTGAAGTTATTAAAAACCTCGTCAAAAGAATGCACACTCACCCATGTAGACGTAAGCGGGCGCACCCGGATGCCCATATACCGGAAGCCGGACTCCCGCGCAAGGGCGAAAATCCGTTGTTTTTCAGTGAGGTTCCGGTTCAGGAAGAATTTCCTGGATTTAGGCACCAGTACGGTCCGTAAGCCGGCCAGGGCGGGATGTTTTTCGCCGTCAAAAATATCTGTGGCCAGCTGATGCTCCACCCGCAGGTATTTTTTAAGGGTGCTTTCGGTTTTTTCTTCACCGGGAAGAAACTGATCGGCCAGATCTTCCAGCTCGGGGAAATAGTTTTTGTGGATTTCGAGATACGAGCGCAATACGGCGAAATACAGCTTTTCCACACTTACGTTATAGCTCCGGCCTATTTTTATGAGGGTATTGACCAGGGCGCTGAATTTGACAGGGGCATCGGCAATAATCTCTATGATATGGGCGGGATCTATCCCGAAAAACTCGAAAGGGATATCGGTAAAGAACTTGTTTTTGAGGATTTCACCGGTAGGCCCCAGTGCTTTTTTGAGGTCAGAAGATACCAGTTCATCGTATTCTACCCCCAGGGCCCGTGAAATGTCAGCTATTTTGTCGGTTTTGGGGTATTTCTTTCCTTTCTCTATTTCATTCAGATAGGAGGCCGAAATATGGCTCCGTTCCGAGAGCTCCTGGAGCGACCACCCCTTTTCCTGGCGGAACTGTTTGAGCTTTAAACCGAAAATCAGTCTTATGGGATCTGCTTTCTCCTTCATACGCCTGATTTCCGTTGGGTTTACAATTTAAATTCAGAGAATACCAGGTGAACCTCCGGTCCTACCCCGAGCAGGTTATTCCCGGTTTTGGCGTTCAGGATCATAGAGGTATTATTGATCTGAACTATCTCAAAATCTCCTTCAAATCCTACAATATCAATATCCAGTGTTATCTGATCGGTTTCTATAGCCCATTTTCCCCGGTTCACTACCGTTTTGGTGGTCTTGTCGATACCGCGTACCTCCTGGCTGGCCTTGAACTCAAAAGCCAGTCCGTAAAGCATCCGGGCTGAAGAATTTAACTGGCCGTCACTAATCGTAGTACCCTGTGTATCGGTATATTTGTCGAGCTGCCAGCCGTGCGCTACCAATAATTCAGAAGTAGTTTTGTCTTCTGCTCCTATATTCGGATCTTTACAAGCAGTTAAAATAAGCGCGAAGAATGAAATTAAAACAAAATTTTTCAAATTACTTTTGAGTTTGATTTATATAATAACGCAGGATAATGGTTGCAAATTTAAAAAGGAAATGGATTGTTTTCGGATTCACGCTGCTTTTTGTTTCTGCTTTCCGGGTTTCGGGACAGAATTGCCGGCCGGCAGGTGATACTCCCTTTGTGCCGTCGGCCGGAGGAGTGAACTGGTACCGTTTTCCTGAGTTTTCACTGCCGTTTACCCTCATTTACAGCGGCCCCCAGGCCCTTTCCGATCCGGGCGCCCTGCTCAAAAGAGGCTTTACGCATGTATCAAACCCCAACGGCATCAGTAATTTACCTGTAGGCAACCGGGCTTATATTTACTACGGGGTGGCCGGTGCCGATCAGCCCTGGAGGAACTACAAATCGCCTTACGGCAATGATATGGCCGTTTATCACCGCAAATGGGACGAAGACCTGGCGTATTTCAAATCGCTGAACGGCGGCAGTGCAGATGTGGATATCTTTTGCCTGGATATTGAAATGCATTATAAATCGCGCGATTCGGTGCTGACACTGAAGAAAATGGATTTTGTACCGGCAGATGTACGGGCATTGAATGATGATGCGTTTGTTCTGCGCTACCAGAAGGACATGCAGGGTCTTTATGCCCATGCGGCGGCTTATATAAAAGAAAGGGTGAATGCCCGTGTATTCACTGCCTATGGCGATGTACCCGTGATCAATACGTTTACCAACATACAGGGGCCTACGTGGGAGAAATGGCAGACCGACCCTTCCGTACTGCATTATATCAGCTACGACTTTACCCGCAACAAGGCAGGCGGGAGCTATGATGAGCTGATGACCGTGCTTTCGCCCAATGCGTATTTTTATTACGACTATCCTCATATTTTTGCCGGTGAGTACCTGTCTTACCTGATGTTCCAGACCGAGGCTAACCGGGCCTGGTCTTCGCGTGATCAGTGGTTGTTTTTATGGAACAGGTACAGCTACACGCCGCAATACGTGGGAAAGAATATCCGGCCGTGGATGTCGGAGGCCATGGCCATCTTCCCATTTTTTGCCGGGGCACGGGGAATCTGGCTGTGGGACGATATGTCGCCCTCAACCGATTATTCGGGCTACGAATATTTCATGAACGGGCTCTACCGGCTTTCTGCCTTCCGTTCGTTTTTCGAGGGGGATTACCGGCTGGTGCAAACCATTTCGGCCCGTGATTACAATGAAAATAAATTGCCGGTCTGGCGCGGGGTGTACAAAAACGGGAGGCTGCTGGTAGCTGCGCATAACCCGTGGGCAACAACAGATAATGAAGAAGTTACGCTTACTATAAATTACGGGAGCCTGAAAGAAAACATTACCCTGAAGGGCTATGAGGTTTTCCTGTGCGAATACCCGGCTGACCCGGTTGCCGGTAATGAACCGGAAGATACCGGCCTGGCTGTATACCCCAACCCGGCAGAAGGGCCCGTTACCTATTCGGTTAAAACGGGGGGAGAATCCCTCCTGACCCTGTCGGTTTCTGATGAATCGGGCCGTATCCTGCATTCGGAAGAATTGAATACCGCAGGGGTGAGCGAATATACGGGGCATCTTGACCTCCGGAAATTTAAATTGTACAAGGTATACCTGCAGGTAAAAGGAAGCACTTTCCGGCATACCCGAAAAATTATTATTAGTCAATGAACCGATTACAATACGAAACCAGCCCTTACCTGCTTCAGCATAAAGACAACCCGGTGCACTGGTATGCCTGGGGAAACGAGGCCCTGGAAGAAGCACGCACGAACGACAAGGTGATCCTGCTGAGCATAGGCTACTCGGCCTGTCACTGGTGCCACGTAATGGAGCACGAATGCTTTGAAGACCGGGAAGTGGCTGATTTTATGAATGCGCATTTTGTCAATATCAAGGTAGACCGGGAGGAGCGCCCCGATATTGACCAGGTGTACATGGAAGCCCTGCAGAACATGGGTATCCGAGGGGGCTGGCCCCTGAATGTATTCCTGCTGCCCGGCGGTGAGCCTTTTTACGGCGGTACGTATTTTCCGAAGGGCCGCTGGATGGAGGTTATGGCCGGGGTGGTCCAGGTATTTCAACACCGGCGCGAAGAGGTGGAAGAGTCAGGTAGAAGCTTTGTTAATAGTCTAAATACACGGGACTCTGATAAGTATTTATTCGGTAAAACATCAGATAGTTCATTATATACGAAAGAAGAACTAAGCATCATTAGCGAAAAGCTGGCCAAAGATTTTGATGCGGAAGACGGGGGCATGCAGCGCGCACCGAAATTCCCGATGCCGGCGCTGTGGAATATGATCCGGCGCCTGGCCGGGCTTACCGGTGATCCGTACCTGCAGGAGCACCTGGAATTTACGCTGGGGCGCATGGTGCTGGGTGGCCTGTTTGATCATGTGGGTGGCGGGTGGACGCGCTATTCGGTAGACAGCTACTGGAAAGTGCCCCATTTTGAAAAAATGCTGTACGATAACGCACAGCTGATGAGCCTTTACGCCGCCGCCGCGGCCCGTTCAGACCCGCAGGGCCTGTACCGGTGGGCGGTTGACCTGACGTACGCCTGGCTGCTCCGGGAGATGAACCGGCCCGAAGGGGGCTTTTTCTCGGCCCTGGATGCGGATTCGGAAGGAGAAGAAGGGAAATTTTATGTATGGACCCTGGATGAGACAGAGAAAGCGCTGGGAGCTGATGCCGCCCTGTTTACCGGTGAATATGGTATAGTAAAAGAGGGGAACTGGGAAAACGGGAACAATATCCTGCATCTGGAGCATCTGCCTGCACAATGGGATAAAATAAGGGAATCGCACGAAAAATTGCTTGAAGTTCGTCAAAAAAGAGTGTCTCCCGGCCTGGATAATAAAGTGTTGACTTCCTGGAATGCCCTGATGATCTCGGGGTTGGCAGAGCGCAGCAGAACGTGGGGCAGCGACTATACCCTTGCCAGTGAAAAGCTGGCCTATCTCAACGAGAACCTCACTTTCTCCTGCCGGAACGAAGACGGTTCTACCGCCCTGGGGGTTTTCCACCAGGCGGGTGAAAGAAAGATACCGGGTTTTCTCGACGATTATGCTGCATTGATACAGGCCAATACCGATATGTATTCGCTCAGCCTGGAAGAGCATTACCTGGAAACGGCAGAACAGCTGTGCCGGTATGTGCTGGCCAATTTTTACGACCCGGCCGAGGGGCTTTTTTACTATACCGATGTAGAGGCCGAGAAGCTGATCTCGCGGAAAAAAGAGCTGTTTGACAACGTGATCCCTTCTTCGAACTCCATGATGGCCAAAAGCCTGTATTTTGCGGGCCGGTACACCGGCCGGACAGGCTATACCGAAATTGCCCGGCAGATGTTTGCCCGCCTGAAGCCCCTGACCCTGCAGGACCCGCAATGGCTGGGCAATTGGGTAGACCTGGGCCTCCTGCTGAGTGCCAAGCAGGTAGAGGTGGTGGTCACCGGGCCCGATTACCGGGAGTGGGTCCAGGCATTGCAGAAGCAGGGAACCTCAGCGGCCACCCTGTACTTTGGTGCTGATAATGCAAGCTCCCTGCCCGTATTTGAGAACCGGTTTACCGGGAAAAACACGGTGTATATCTGTGAAGATTATAGCTGCAGAAGGCCCGTTTTCACCCTGGAAGAAGCCCTGGCAGATGAATAAGGAATACGATGTACCGGGGCGGCAGGCCTGTTTTTGGAACAGTTAATTGCTTCGCAAATAAAAATCAATCCGGTAATAATGCGAATGTATTTGTAGACTTATACAATTATCTATTTATTGAAATTCCAATAAAAAAGAAGCTATTGAATTCGTTTTCAATAGCTTCCGTTATACTTGTTGATAAGCCAATATGATATCAATTACGCGATGATCTCGTAACTGTGCGTGATTTCGGCAGAAGGCCTGAGCTGGGCCGTGGCCGAGCAGTATTTCTCCATAGAGAGCGCAATGGCCTTTTCTACCCTGGCGGGATCAAGCGCGCCGTACAATTTATAGTGAATATTGATTTTCTTAAACGGCTTCATTTCCGTACCCTCGATCTGCTCTCTATCGCCGGTCACCTCAATTTTAAGGTCGTTGAGGGGCTGACGCTGCTTTTTCAGGATCAGGATCAGGTCAATGGAGGTGCAGCCGCCCAGTCCCATCAGCAGGAGCTCCATGGGGCGTACACCCGCGTTTTTTCCGCCGATATCTTCGGCCGCATCGATGTTCACTACTACAGGCGACATCCCTTTTCCCTGCATATGGAAGGCGTCGTCTACTCTGTCCAGTTCAATTTTCATTGTTTATTTATTTTGTTTGGGTTTTGGTTCTCGACTTCGCTCGAACTGACAGGAAGAACCAGCACTTGCTGACAGAGTAAATGGCACTTGCTGACACAAAGAACTAGCACTTGCTGACAGGAAGAACTAGCACTTGCTGACAAGAAGAACTAGCACTTGCTGACAAGAAGAACTAGCACTTGCTGACAGAGTAACTGGCACTTGCTGACAAGAAGAACCAGCACTTGCTGACAGAGTAAATGGCACTTACTAACAGGAAGAACCAGCACTTGCTGACAGAGTAAATGGCACTTACTAACAGGAAGAACCAGCACTTGCTGACAAAAGCAAATGGCACTTGTCAGTTCGAGCGAAGTCGAGAACCGAAACCCAAATTTAACAAATTAATCCTTATGGGCCTTCGCTGTTTTCTGGCAACATCCCGGAAGCGCATCGTGCGCTTTCTGATCGGCCACCATTTCGTCGGCATCGTACCCGATCTTCGTGATTTTTTCTTTCAGCTCGTCCTTGCTTACTTTTTTAGGATTGTAAACCACATTTACCGTATGGCTTTTGAGGTCTACGTTCACTTCCTGCACGCCTTTTTCTTTTCCGAGGTTAGATTCTACCGTTTTTTTGCACATGCCGCATTTAACCGATGAGGCAAAGCTGACCTCTGCTGTCTTTCCTTTCTGGGCAAACGCTCCGAAGCTAAGACCCAGAACAAGTGTTAAAACGCCGATTACATTTTTCATAGGTATATTTAATTTAAGTTATTTACTTGATTTTATAACGGAAGCCGGTGTATACGGTTGCCCCGGTGACCGGTCCCCAGATCTTACCTGCATCAAATTCCGGTCCGAAAGGCTGATCTGCGCTGATCACCGGGTTTTTCATGGTAAAGCCGGTGAGGTTTTCACCGCCCAGGTATACTTCCAGCTTGGGGTAATTCCGCGAAATCTGCCCGTTGATATTCATGTATGTCGGGGCATATTGAGATTGCATTTCTGCATAGCTCATTTTATCGCTTACGGCATGGCCTACGGGTATCCGCTGCCGTCCGTTCACGTGCAGGGTAGCATCAATTTTCCATTTTTCGTACGGGAAGCTGTAGGCTGCATTCACCAGCAGCCGGTCCTGCGGCAGGAACATCTTGTCCATCAGCACCTTTTCGCCCATAGGCTTGCCCACGGTTTGCTTATTGTTGACATACCGGTAACCCATTTTGAATTCCCAGCGGTTTACCGGGCCGTAGTTCAGCTCTATCAGTGCGCTGTTGGTACGCGATTTTCCCTGAAGATTATAAAAGTACAGGTAGCCGTCGTGTTCCATGTCTACAATCATCTGGTTTTCAAAGCGGGTGTGGTAGAACTCGCCCGACAGTGACAGGTTGGGCAGGAAATCGATCACATAGCTTCCGCCAAATGTCCAGGAAACTTCGGGCCTGAGCTTTTCCAGTATACGGACCGTCCGGCTGCTGACCAGCAATCCGTAGCCTTCGGCAAACGGGTTGGGTACCCGGTAGCCTTTGCCGGCTGAGAGCCTGAGGGTATGACGCGGGGCCAGCTTTTGCATAATATGGATACGGGGAAGAAAGAAATTGCCGTAAAGATTGTGAAAATCATTTCTCAGTCCCACAAGGATGCTGGTCTTATCGGTACTTTTATAGTTATACTCGAAGAAAACACCCGGAACTACTTCATTTCTATCCAGGTAGATGCTGCCGTATTGCTCGTCAAATACGTCGTTGACAAAGCTTGCCCCCGTTTTATAGGTATGATTGGTATTTCCGAAAATGTCCTGGTAGATCAGGTTGCCGTAGAGCGTGGTCTGCTTTCCGAGGTAAGGTGTTTTCCCGAATGAAGATTCCGAATCGTGTATTGTTCCGTTCAGGATAAGACCAAGACCGCGGTAAGGTGCTTCCGGGAACAGGAGCGCTGTTTTGGAAAATACCTCATAGCGCTGCGTATGGTTCACGAAACCGTACAGGCCGGGTGTTGAGGCATTGCTTTTGAAGCCTGTTTGTCCTCCTGCCCGGTCTTCGGAGAGGAAACGGCCACCGAACTGGGCCATCATGCGCTCGCCGCCGTATTTCCAGCGGTTGAACAGGTTGACCTGGTGGTATTTGGGCAGGTCACGGAAGCCGTCGTCGTTGCGGTCGATCTCCGATTTCAGCAGGGAGCCGTGCGTCAGGAGGGCGTAAGACCACTTTTCGTTTTTCAGCTTCCGGGCGATATTGAGGTTGGCCTCTGCCCTGCCGAAGTTATTGAAATACATGTTGACCAGCATTTTTTCGGGCAGATCCGGTTTTTTCAGCTCTACATTAACCTGTCCTACCATGTTATCGGCACCGGTAACTACCGAGCCCACTCCTTTGCCAATGTCGATCGACTGGATCCAGGTACCGGGAATATAGTTCATGCCGAAGGTCTGGCCCAGTCCGCGGATGGCCGGGATGTTTTCCAGGGTGGTTTGCACATACGAGCCGCTCATGCCCAGCAGCTGGATCTGCCGCGAGCCCGTTACGGCGTCGGTATTGCCTACACTGATGGAGGCATTGGTTTCAAAGCTTTCCGAAAGGTTACAGCAGGCGGCTTTTACGAGCTCTTTTGAGCTGATGATCTGCGTATGGATCGGCGACATTTTATCGAGCGTGGTTCCGGAAGTTTTTACCACCACTTCATCGAGATCTGTGCTGCTTTCTTTGAGGAATACGGCATAGAAACGATCTTCGGCCACATACAGGGTATCGGGTTTGAAGCCGATGAAGCTAAAGGCCAGCCGGTCTTCTGAGGGGATCCGGGCAATGCTAAACATGCCGTTTTCATCGGTCATTACGGCGGTTACCGGTTTGCCTACCCACGAAACCGTGGCGCCGGCAATGGCGGAGTTGGCGTTATCGGCCACTTTGCCCTTTACATCCTGTGAAAAGGCTGCCGATGTATATAATGAGAATAATACTATGATCAGTCGGTTCATATAAATAGAAAATTACGGATAAAAAGAAAATAACTTTTTACCGCAATCTCAGATAATGAACTGCTCATTCAGAAGATATAGGGGAAGTAAACGGGGCGGTGATGAATCACCATGGGAAAAAGCCGGTTCTTCGGCCAGCGTTTCGGTTACCGGTTCAAAAGTAAATGCAGGAACTACCGGCTCTTCGGCTACCAGGAAAGTATATGCCGGGCCGAAATTCTGCTGAACGGCGGTGTTGGCTTTATTTACTTTCAGGGTGATCTCACAGCAGCTTCCCTTTTTCAGGGTGGTATGCTGCTGCAAAGGCGGGGTTTGGGTAGCTTCACCAAAACAGGACTCTACGTCAAACGACAGCTTTTTGATTTTTGTAATGGTACACAGGTGTTCAAACCAGGCAAAAGAGTGCGAACTTACCAGGACGGTAAGCGCCAGAGAAATTGCCAGTGTTTTTTTGAACATTTTCGCCATTATGACATAGTAACGAAATTTCGGGAAAAATAATTCACAGGCTTCATTTTTTATGAGAGAGCAGGTGATCGGGTACCGCTATTCTTTCGTTAATTCGCAGCGCCTGCCGGCTCATAGGCCGTTTCATTTTTAATTTCCCCCATCACAAAAATAGATTGTGTGGAACCGATGTTCTCCAGCCCGGCCAGCTTATTCATGATAAACGACTGGTATTCGCGCATGTCGCCTACCACTACTTTGATCAGGAAGTCGTAATCGCCGGAAATATTGAGGCATTCTACCACCTCGGGCATAGCTACTATTGCCTTAACGAACCGGGCTCCTGCCTCGCGGGCGTGCTCTTTCAGCCGGATGTTACACAATACCATGAGGTCTTTGCCTATTTTCTCACGGTCTACCAGGGCCACGTATTTTTTGATCGCTCCTTCGTTTTCCAGTCGCCGGATGCGTTCATAAACCGGTGTGGCGGAAAGATTGAGCCTTCCGGCCAGTTCTTTGGTGGTCAGCTTGGCATCCTGCTGAAGGTAGCGCAGGATGTCGCGGTCGGTGTCGTCCAGTTTTATCATAATTGTATCGTACAGGATATACCCGTTTGGGCCTGATCAGCGTCGGTTTTAAAAGATATTTTAGCTTTGATCATTATATTGTGTTGCAAAATTAGAAAATAAATCAAAAATATTGTATTTTTTTAGATAAATTATCTGTTTGTTGTTGAAATGACTTATATTTTTATCTTTTCATAGTATATTTGAAGTAAAAATTTACTTAGGGGCAGCTATGTCGACTTTAAAAGAAGAGCTCGGGAAACGCATATTGATCTTAGACGGCGCCATGGGCACCATGATCCAGCGCTATAAACTTACCGATGAAGATTACAGGGGAGAACGCTTTAAAGACTTCCCGCACGATATAAAAGGAAACAACGACCTGCTTTCGCTGACGCGGCCGGATGTCATTCTGGCTATTCACAAAGAATACCTTGAAGCCGGTGCCGATATACTCGAAACCAATACGTTCAGTGGTACCTGGGTGGCCCAGGACGATTATCATATGGCCGGCCTAGTTTATGAAATTAACCTTGAGGGGGCCCGGCTGGCCCGGAAGGCCGCTGATGAATATACCCGTGCGCACCCGGAGAAGCCGCGGTTTGTGGCAGGTTCTATCGGACCCACCACTAAAATGGCGTCTCTTTCTCCTGATGTCAATAACCCGGGCTTCCGCGCCATTAATTTTGATCAGCTTACCGATGCCTTCTCCACGCAGATCAATGCCCTGGTAGACGGCGGTGCAGACTGCCTGCTTATTGAGACCGTTACCGATACGCTGAACTGCAAGGCGGCTCTTTTTGCCGCCAATACCATCATTGAGGAAAGAAAAGCGGCCAACCCGGACTTTGAAATGCCTGTGATGGTCTCCGGTACCATCACCGATCAGTCGGGCCGTACGCTTACAGGCCAGACTTCCGAGGCCTTTTATAACTCGGTTGCACATGGGGGCCTGCTTTCTATAGGCCTGAATTGTGCCCTGGGTGCAAAGGCCATGAAGCCTTACCTGGCCGAGCTGAGCCGGGTGGCGGATTGTTTTGTAAGCGTGTATCCCAATGCGGGCCTTCCCAATGAGATGGGGCAATACGACGAGTCGCCGGAGTATATGGCCGACCAGGTAAAAGAATTCCTGGAAGAAGGCTATGTGAATATCCTGGGCGGGTGCTGCGGTACCACGCCTGACCACATCCGGGCGTTTGCTGAGCTGGCCAAAGGCTACGCACCGCGTAAACGCCCTGAAATAACTCCTTTCCTGCGGTTGAGCGGCCTTGAGCCCATGACACTGACCCCTGAGCTGGGTTTTGTGAATGTGGGAGAAAGAACCAACGTGACCGGTTCGAAAAAGTTCCTGAGGCTGATCAAAAGCAGGAAATTCGATGACGCGCTCAGTGTGGCCCTTGACCAGGTGGAAGGCGGTGCCAACGTGATTGACGTTAACATGGATGAAGGCATGCTGGATGGCGTGGAGGCCATGACCACTTTCCTGAACCTGATGGCCTCCGAGCCGGAAATCTCGCGGATCCCGGTGATGGTTGACTCCTCCAAATGGGAGATCATCGAAGCCGGCCTCAAATGTGTGCAGGGGAAAGGCATTGTGAACTCTATTTCGCTGAAATCAGGCGAAGAGGAGTTTATCCGCCAGGCCAAAACCGTGCGGAAGTACGGTGCAGCGGTGATTGTAATGGCCTTTGACGAAGACGGGCAGGCCGACAATACCGCAAGGAGAATAGAAATAGCGAAGCGTTCGTACGATGTCCTGGTCAATAAGGTGGGTTTCCCACCCCAGGATATCATCTTTGACCTGAATATCTTCCCGGTGGCTACCGGTATTGAAGAGCACCGGATCAACGCGGTGTCTTTCTTTGAAGCCACGAAATGGGTGCGCGGGAACCTGCCGCACGCCCACGTCAGCGGCGGGGTGAGCAACGTGTCTTTTTCTTTCCGGGGAAATGACCGGGTACGGGAGGCCATACATTCGGCCTTTTTATACCACGGCCGGCAGGCAGGTATGGATATGGGCATTGTGAACCCGGCCATGCTGGAAGTGTACGATGATATTCCGGAGGATCTCCTGAAAGCCGTGGAAGATGTGCTGCTGAACCGTACGGATGATGCCACCGAGGTGCTCCTGGAGATGGCAGAAGGCCTGAAAGGAGAAGGAAAGACCGATGAAAAAGCCGTTCAGGAATGGCGGACCCTCCCGGTGGCCAAGCGTATTGAACATGCCCTGGTGAAGGGAATTGTGGAGTATATTGATGAGGATATCGAAGAGATTCGTCATCTTTTCCCCAGTCCGCTGCAGGTGATTGAAGGGCCGCTGATGGATGGAATGAATGTGGTGGGCGACCTGTTCGGCTCCGGGAAGATGTTTCTGCCCCAGGTGGTGAAGTCGGCCCGGGTAATGAAGAAGGCGGTGGCTTACCTCCTGCCCTTCCTGGAAGAAGAAAAGCTGAAGTCGGGGAATACCGCCCAGAATAACGGTAAGGTACTGATGGCCACGGTAAAAGGCGATGTGCACGATATCGGGAAGAACATTGTGGGCGTGGTGCTGGCCTGTAACAACTACGAGATCATTGACCTGGGTGTGATGGTTCCGGCCGAGAAGATCCTGGAAGAGGCCGAGAAGCACCGGGTAGATGCCATAGGCCTGAGCGGGCTCATTACGCCCTCGCTTGATGAAATGGTCTATGTAGCCAAAGAAATGCAGAAAAGAGGCATGGATATGCCCCTGCTTATTGGTGGAGCCACCACATCACGGGCGCATACGGCCGTGAAAATTGATACCTGCTTTGACGGTCCCGTGATCCACGTGCTGGATGCCTCCAAATCGGTGCCGGTGGTGTCTAACCTGCTGAGTAAGGACCAGAGAGATCACTATATCCAGTCGGTCAAGCTGGACTACGCCAGGTTCAGGGAAGATTACCAGAAACGCCAGACCATTAAGACGTATATCCCGCTGAAAGAAGCACGGGAAAACAAGCTGAAAATCGACTGGGACAACTATGAGATACCGGTGCCAAAGTTCTTGGGCACAAAGTCTTATGAGAACTATAATTTAAAGGAGATAGTCAATTATTTTGACTGGACGCCCTTCTTCCAGGCCTGGGATCTGCACGGGCATTACCCGAAGATCCTGAACGATGAAGTAGTAGGCACAGAGGCGCAGAGGCTCTTTGAAGACGGGAAGAAAATGCTGGAAACGGTGCTGGAAAAAAACTGGTTTGATGCGCGGGCGGTTATCGGGTTCTGGCCGAGCAATGTAGAAAACGACGATACCCAGCTGGTATATGATTTTACGGAAACCACCGTGCAGTGCGACTGCAAGCTACCGGGGCATGAGCACCGGGTTTTTCAGCCGGATCGCAGCCGGGTGCTTGCCCGTATCCAGCATTTGCGCCAGCAGGGGAAAAAGGGCGGCGGAATTCCCAACCTGTCGCTGGCCGACTTTGTTGCCCCCCTGGAAACAGGGAAACAGGATTATTTCGGCGCGTTTGCTGTGGGGATCTTTGGTGCAGAGAAGATTGCCAAGGAAATGGAGGCTCAATTTGACGATTACAACGCCATTATGGTGAAAGTGCTGGCTGACCGTTTTGCCGAAGCTTTTACCGAATTGCTGCACGAAAAGGTCAGGAAAGAGCTTTGGGCCTACCAAACGAATGAGGAGCTGAGCAATGAAGAGCTCATCAAGGAAAAATATGTGGGTATCCGGCCGGCACCGGGCTACCCGGCCTGTCCCGACCACAATCCGAAGCGTGATATTTTCCGCCTGCTGAATGTGGAGCAGAAAATCGGGCTGCGGCTGACCGAAAGCCTGGCTATGTGGCCGGCATCGGCGGTTTCGGGCTTTTATTATGCGCATCCGCAGTCGCGCTACTTCGGCCTGGGGAAAATTGAAAAAGACCAGATCGAAGCGTATGTACGGGTACGGGAGGTGTCGGTTGAAGAGGCGGAGCGGTGGCTGAGCCCGGTACTGAATTATTAATGGGAATATAAGAAGTGCGGTGTAAGGAACGCGGATGACGCAAATGATTATGATTTTTCTCAGGCTTTGCTTCGTGTTCTTTGAGCATTTTACCTGGTGGGCTTTGTGAAAATATAGTTTATTTTACACAGAGTGCGCAAAGTGCGCAAAAGACACAAAAGCGAAATACTGTAGTTCAATTTATTCCTGTTATTATAAATATTTAGTAAAATAGCGAAATATACAATTAGATTATCGGCTAAATCTGTTGAAAGGAACAGCTAATTGATTCTTACAGCAAGCCGTACAGGGTGGAAAAAATCAGCCATTTTTCTCACAAGACGGGGGTACTTCTGCCATTGGGTTCTATTTGCCGGAAGTGTCTCACCTTAATATTTCCTATGGTATTCTGTGCCTTCCATAAATCATAATCGAGTTGAAGCTTCAGCCAGAATTCAGGTTTAGAACCGAATGCCCTGGATAATCGAATGGCCATTTCCGAACTTATTCCCTGGTGTTCATTCAGGATATTCGATAAGGTTTTGGGGGTTATCCCCAGGCCTTCCGCTATTTCTTTGTTTGTAAAGTTCTCTCCGGTTTCTTCTTTAATCCCTTCAATGACATCGCGTATCATAGAGCCCGGATGTGGAGGACGCATACCTCTTTTTAACATATTACTTTCTCTTTAATGATAATCTAAATAATTCACATCACGGGCTGATCTGTTAATAAACCGAAATATAATTCTCCAGTTTCCATTGACTTTGACAGACCAGAACCCTCTGTAATTTCCGGATAAAGCATGCAGGGACCATCCTGCAACGTTCATATCTTCTAAATCTTCTGCCACATCCAGCCGATATAAAATTCTTCGTATCTTTTCAACGTGGTTATTATTTAATTTTGAAGGGTCGTTTCTTTCAAAGAAAAGCTTCAATCCTTTGTGATGGAAATTACAGATCATGTGAATTATTAACGCATAACGTTATGTGTTATCCTGATAACAAGCGAGTGTTATATTAAGTTCTGTTATTGCAATTAAAAACCGGGTAAAGGCTGAAGCGGACTGCAGACGGCTACAGAAATTGTAAGTTGAAGAGGGGATTGAGGATGAGGTAAATTTTATAATTTTTCAGGAACACGCCCTAGGGCGTGTTCCTATCACTTTATTTGACTTTTACGTACGTTTCCCGGATAACCTGGTTGATGCCGAGCTCAGGAATGGCTTCTTCACCGGACTGGATAAGGGTATCGCCCCTGAATTCGACCGTGAAGTGAAATTGTTTGCCTTCCCATGCGCGGTAATTGCAGTAGTCGAGGTTTTCCGTATAGTTATTTCCTTCCAGAACAAAGGTACCGGCACCGCTGACATAGAGATTGTTGAGGCTGTCAGCTCCTTTGGCTTTGTCGTGGTTGAAGAAAGAGAAATGAGTGCCGTTGAACATCTTCAGCATTTCGGTACGCGAGTCATCCACGGCTACGCGGGTGGTATCCGGGCCTTTGATGGTTACGGAGTTCAGAAGCCGGTAAGTACCTGACAGCGAGTGATCGTTGCCTGTTGTTGCCGCGTTCTGGCAGGAGCATAAGCCCATTATCAGGGCCGGGAGTAAGATTTTTTTCATATATAAGGTTGTTTTGCAATTGCAAATTTACATATCTTCCCCATATTTTTTTAACCTTCTCAGCGCCAGCCACCGCCCAGGGCCCGGTACAGCTCCACCCCTGCATTCAGCTTCTGCAGTTTCGTGGTAATGATGCTTAACCGGGTATTCAGGGCATTTTGCTTGGCAGTGATCACCTCCAGGTAGTTGGCCATCCCGTTTTCCAGCAGTTCTTCCGAATAGTCTATCGACTGGTTGTACAAAGCGTATTCTTCTTCTTTCAATGCAATCTTACGGTCGGCGGTAGTGTAATTGTACAGGGCGTCAGACACTTCCCGGCTGGCCGTGATGACCGCTTTCTGGTAGGCCAGGTAGGCCTGCTCCTGCCCTGCGTCAGCCACTTCTTTCTGGGTTTTGAGTGCCCGGCGATTATATACCGGCTGGGCAAGACCGGCTACGGCATTGGTAAACAAGGATTTCGGGTTGAACAGTTGGGGGAAATCAATGCTCTGGAAGCCTCCTGTGGCGGTGATCCTTAAGGTAGGGTAAAAGCTGCTCCGGGCTACATTCACATTTTCGAAGGCTTTGACCAGTGCCATTTCAGCGGCTTTCACATCCGGGCGGTTTTCCAGCAATTGGGCGGGGAAACCGGTTTTTACGTCCATGAGCGGTGCCTGTGCGTCAAATGAATTCCGTTCGGTTGCAGCAGGGGCTTCTCCCAGCAGCACGCTCAGGATATTTTCGTTCAGCTTGATGGCATTTTCGGTATCCAGCAGCAGGGCGCGGGCATTGACCAAAAGCGCTTCATTCTGTTTGACGGCTACCTCGCTCACAATACCGGCTGTTTTCAGCGACCGGTTGGTCTCCACTCCTTCCTCGCGGGTACGGATGGTCTCTTCCAGCACTTTTTTCTGCTCGTCGAGCGCTGCCAGGTTGTAATAGGTATTGGCTACCGAAGCAATAATCTGGGTAGACACCGCCTGGTGCGCATTGATGCTTCGCAGGTAGTCAGCAATAAACCCTCTTTTGGTGCTCCGTATTTTTCCCCAGATATCTGCCTCCCAGGCAAAGTTTCCCGTGATATCAAACTGGGCCAGCGTCTGGCTGCCCGTGATACGGCCAAATTGCGTGTTGGCCGAGGTTTTGGTAAAAGTAAAGTTGGGCCCTATGTTCAGGGTAGGAAAATATCCTGCTTTTCCCTGCTTCATGTACGACTCCGCAATGGCTACATTCTGCAGGGCCGTACGGATGTCCAGGTTATTCTGAAGCGCTTTTTCAATGTAACGGTCCAGCATTTCATCGCGGAAGAAGGTTCGCCACGATACCGATGCCAGGCTGGCGCTGTCTGCCGCCACTGATTCGGCTTTAAAGCCATCTGCTACCGGCAGTTCGGGCCTTTTATAGTCTTTTGCCACAAAACACGATTGTAGTAAAAGGGCGGTGATTATGAGTGAGTAATATTTCATTTTGTTAGTTCCGGGTACGTTAGTTCCGAGTATGTTAGTTCCGAGTTCCGAGTACGTTAGTGTCGAATGGGTACCGGGACGACCTTTGTCAACTGTCCATTGTCAATTGTCCATTATTATTCGTTTCCACTTGCTTTACCGGTTTGATCTTTTCCTGCAGGGTCTGGAAGACCACAAACAGTACCGGGATGATAAATACCCCGATCACGGTTCCGACCAGCAGACCGAAGGCTGCTCCCGTACCTACCGAACGGTTACCGATATACCCCACCCCTGACGCAAATACCAGCGGCATCAGTCCCAGGATGAAGGCAAACGAGGTCATCAGGATAGGGCGTAAACGGGAGATGGCCCCGTTAATGGCTGCCTGGGGAATAGATTCCCCGTGCTGCCGGCGCTGAATGGCAAACTCGACGATGAGGATGGCATTTTTCGCGAGGAGTCCCACGAGCATTACCAGGGCTATCTGGAAATAGATGTTGTTTTCGAGGCCGGCCAGCTTTTGCGACATGTAAGCCCCCATAATACCGGCCGGTAAAGAAAGGATAACCGATAGCGGCAGGATATAGCTTTCGTATTGTGCCGACAGGATGAAGTATACAAACACCACACACAGGATGAAGATCAGCAGGGTTTGGGAGCCGGCTTTGAGCTCTTCGCGGGTAAGACCGGTAAAGTCTACGCCGAAGTCCTGGCTGAGCTGTGTAGCAGCCACCTCGTTGATGGCTTTGATGGCGTCTCCGCTGGAATATCCCGGGTTGGTGGCGCCTGAAATGTTGGCCGACGTAAACAGGTTAAAACGGTTGACCGACTGCGGGCCATATACCTTCTGAAGGGTGACAAACTGCGTGATAGGCGCCATTTGCCCGGTAGAAGTGCTCACATAGATGCTGTTCAGGCTCGATTCGTCCCTGCGGTCTTCCGGCAGCGACTGGATCATCACCCGGTATTGCTTACCGAACCGTACAAAATCTGCTGCATAAATACCGCCGATATAGCCCTGGAGCGCAGACAGGATGCTGCTTACGGTAACGCCTGAACGTTTGGCCCGCTCCACGTCCAGCTTGATCTCGTACTGGGCATAGTTGGTATTCAGTGACGACTGGGCGTATTGTATTTCCGGTCTTTTGGTGAGCTCGGCCAGGTAGCCCTGGGTTACTTCATCCAGCCTTTTCAGCTCACCCCCCGAACGGTCAAGCAGCTTCAGCTCAAAACCGGCCGAGGCTCCGAAGCCAGGTATGCTGGGCGGCTGGAAGAAGGCCATTTTGGCGTCTTTGAAATCCTTACCCGCCAGGGCAAACAGCTTCCCGATGATGGAAGTAATCGAAGTTTCAGCTGTGGTTCTGTCTTTGAAGCCGTCAAGCTTGATCAGGAACATACCGTGGTTAGCACCTGCTCCCGAAATAAAATTGTTCCCGGTGATGGCCGTCACGTTATTGATTCCTTTGATCTTCATGGCTTTCCCTTCAAATTCTTTGAGCAGGTAATAAACCCGGTCAGTAGATGCTCCCGGAGGAAGCTCCACGTTACCGAAAAGGAAGCCCCGGTCTTCGTTGGGTACAAAGCCTGAAGGCATGGTTTTGTTCGCCAGGTAAACACCTCCCAGGCAAAGCACCAGGATCAGGGCCGTTACCCATTTGTTCCGGAAAAGGAAGGTGAACGCCCGGGCGTATTTCCGGGTCATGGTGTTAAAGGCCGAGTTAAAAGCGGTAAAGAAACGCTGCATAAACCCTTTCCTGTGGCCTTCTTCGTGCGGTTTCAGGAACAGTGCACACAAGGCCGGGCTGAGCGTTAGGGCGTTGACGGCCGATATAAAGATGGCTACAATAAGGGTTATCCCGAATTGTTTGTAGAATACGCCTGTAGGACCGGTGATAAAAGTAACCGGGATAAACACGGCAGCCATCACCAGGGTAATGGAGACAATGGCCGTGGAGATCTCTCCCATGGCACTGATCGAGGCCGGCCGGGCCTCCATCCGGGTGCTTTCCATCTTGGCATGGATAGCTTCTACCACCACAATGGCGTCATCTACCACAATACCGATCGCCAGCACCAGGGCAAAGAGCGTGAGCAGGTTCAGCGAGAACCCGAAAAGGGTCAGGAAGAAGAAGGTACCGATGATAGATACCGGAACGGCTATCAGGGGTACGAGGGTGGAACGGATGTCCTGCAGGAAGATAAATACCACTATAAACACCAGCAAAAATGCCTCTATCAGTGTGCTAACCACTTTTGAAATGGAGGCATCCAGGAATTCGTTGGTATCAAAGTTAATGATGTATTTTACGCCGTCAGGCAATTGCTTCCCGATTTTTTCCAGCTCTGTTTTCAGGTCGTTATTGATCTGCTGGGCGTTGGAGCCGGGAGTCTGGTATACGGCAATGGTTACCGATGGTTTCCCGTTCAGCTCGCCGTTCCCGGAGTAAGACAGGGAGCCCAGCTCTATTTTGGCGACGTCTTTGAGGTAAAGCACCTGTCCGCCGGGCAATGCTTTCACCACTATATTTTCGTATTGGTCTTCGGTACGGTATTTGCCGCCGTATTTCAGGATATACTGGAAAGAAGCCCCGTTATTTTCACCCAGCTGCCCTGCGGCTGCCTCCAGGCTCTGTTCGTTGATGGCCTGCGAGATCTGGGCCGGTACGAGTCCGTAGGTGGCCATTTTTACCGGGTCGAGCCATATCCGCATGGAGTAAATTTTCTGCCCGAAGGCGGTGGCATCTCCTACCCCGTTTACCCGTTTCAGTACGGGTATCACGTTTATGTTCAGGTAATTCTGGATATACGTGGCATCGTATTCGGTGCTGGAAGAATAAAACGAAAGAAACATCAGCGCGCTGGTCTGCTGCTTCTGGGTAGTTACTCCAGAGCGGGTTACTTCGGCCGGCAGCAAGGGCGTGGCCCTTGAAACCCGGTTCTGCACGTTTACGGTAGCAATATCCGGGTCAATGCCTTGCTTAAAGATCACCTGGATGGTGGCCGAGCCGTTATTGGAGGCAGTAGAGGCAATATAGTCCATGCCTTCCACCCCGTTGATCTGCTCTTCAATGGGTACGATTACACTTTCCAGTACGGTCTGGGCGTTGGCGCCCGGGTAGTTGGCCATAACCTGCACGGTAGGCGGGGCTATTTCGGGGTATTGCGAAACGGGCAGGGTATACAGGCCCAGCACCCCCAATATGACGATCAAAACAGAAATAACCGATGAAAAGACCGGCCTTTCTATAAATGTTTTTAACATAGCTTAAAATACGGGTTTGAGGGTGCTCAATATCTGGTCTAAATCCTGCTTAAGCGGCTTTACGGGTGCCTTGTCGCGCAGGTTGGCGGTACCCTGGGTAACCACGAGGTCGCCCGGTTTTACGCCATCTGCGGCTACCACCAGGTTTTGGGTCCTGTCGGTAATGTTCACCCGGGTCATGTTGGCCGTGTCTTTTACCACGGTATAGACGTAGAAGCTACCCTGACGTTCGAAAACCGACATTTCAGGAAAAATTACGGCGTTTTCGTAGGTTTTCGGTATGCGTATTTTACCCGAATTGCCGTTGCTCAGCAGCCCGGTCGAATTGGCAAAAGTAACCCGGAACTGGATGCTCCCCGTGGCTGCATCGATCTGCCCGGTCACGGCCCGTACATTTCCTTTTTCAGGATAGGTTTGTCCGTTGACCAGCACCAGCTCTACCGGCGGAATGTTCTTCAGCTTTTCTTTTACGGAAGCTCCGGGCGTTCTTTCGAGGAAATCGAGGTATTCTTTTTCATTCATGGAAAAATAGGCATACACCGAGCTGGTTTCGGATACGGTGGTCAGCGGGGTGGGATCAGACGGCCCTACGAGGCTGCCTTCGCGCAGGGGCAAAGCGCCTACAATACCTTTGATCGGGCTGCGTACAATTGAGAAATTGATGTTCTCCCGGATACCCTTCAGCGTGGAAGTGGCCTGTCCTTTTGCCGCTACGGCCTGGGCATAGGCAGCCTGTGCCCGGGTAAGATTGGCTTTGGCGGTTTCGAGCTGAACTCCGCCTATAATGTTCTTTTCTACCAGGGGCGTGAGCTTGGTCACTTCTACCTCAGCAGCCTTTACAGCGGCTTCAGCGGCTTCAATACCGGCCTGGCTGGCCGTAACGGCTGCCTGGGCGGCATCGGCATTCTGAGTCAGGATGTTGGTCTCCAGCTGGAACAGGGGCGCGCCTGCTGCCACGGTCTGTCCTTCGTCGACATAGACCTTTTTAACATAGCCCTGAATTTTGGCCCGTACTTCGTTATTGTTGATGCCTTTAATGGTTACGGGAAATTCATCGTAGCCCGTAACGGTTTTCTGAGTCACTTCCACCACCGGAAATTCGGAAACGGGAGGAGCTTGCTGTTGGCTTTTCGGTTGGCAGGAACAGAGTGCACAAAGTGCAATTAATGGAATAGTTTTTTTCATTATCTATATAAAGTTTCAAGTAGGAAGCTATGCGCATGGAGTAGTGAGCCGCACGGCGGACCGCTTCATTTTTAATTTAATCGGGTAATGATTTTACTAACTGATGTTACGCATTTCGTGAAATAGATATAACCACATAGATTTTATATAGAAAAGGAGAAATTATGGAAATTAATTTCCACCACATAGCTATGTGAAACATGTTTACATGTTCTGATAAAACCTCTTTAATCTATGTATCTATTGTGGTTTGGAAATAGTGCGTAACATGAATTACTAATAAAGCAAACGCAAATTGCGGCGTAAAAATTCGCCTGTATTCCGGGTGTAATCGTCTGTACCCCTTATTCAGCCGATCTGACCCGTTTTTTTATCGATTTTTTTTACCGTAAACTAAATTTTATTTTCAAAATATCCCGATACGGATTAAGTTGCGATTATAATTTAGTTCCGGGTATATTAGTTCCGGGTTCCGGATGATTAGTTCTGAGTGAGTAAAAAAGCAGGTTTACAACCCATGAGGTAGAATCTGCTTTCTTTACCCGGCACCGGGAATTATTATAAAATTTACTTATGAAATAGCCATGAGCAGTCAGCTATCAGGCACACCAACCGGCCCATGAATAAGCGGTCCGCCGCTGCGGCTGATAGCTGAAGGCTGAAAGCTAAAATTTTATACACATGAAAAAACTGCTGAAAAACCCGGTTTACCTGTTACTGGTGGCTTTGTCGGTGTCGTGCAGCACTGATGAGCCTGAAGAAAAGAAAGAGACGGTTGACCCTGTCAACGGTGTTTCTGATTACCTGCTGGAAAAAGCGGTGGTAAGCACTGCCGGCGGGTCCAGTACCACTACTTATGCATATGACGAAAACGGTGTGGTTATTTCAGATGCCCTCCGGGTTTTCCCTGCCAACCTGAACAGCTCGTCGGAGCCGTACGTGATCAAAGAAGGAAATCAGAAATTATTCTGTGACAGCAAAAAGCGTGTGGTTAAAGAAGAGATAGAAGGTTACCAGACGTTCTATGAATACGACGGTCAGGACAGAATCTCCCGTAAGATACTGCTGAACCTGGCAGCTAACCGGAGAGATACCACGGAATATACCTACTTTGTCCCCGGTGAAAATAATTTTGAGGGAGCCTCTTTCCAGGCAAAAACGCCCGTTTATACCACCAATACGACCCATTTTGAACGGTATAAATACGAAAACTACTATTTCTCGCCGGCCATTAAGCTGAAGTCGTGGGTCACCTATCCTTACAATTACGGTAAGATACAGGACGCTCCCCTGGTGCGTTATACGTATACCACGGTCAACAGGTCTCTGCGCCAGGAAAGTTTCACGCCTGAACTGAATGAGCAGGGCCTGATCGTCAAAACCGTACACAATTACCTCGGCGGGTCTTCCGAATATACGTATTCGTATATCAAAAGGTAGGTCGTTTGTCAGAAATATCCGTTATTTTTGTGCTTTAATTCCCAGTAGAATGGCATACGCTACCACCGAGATCACCAGTGCAGAGATTCCGTCAGACAACCCCGTTCATCAGCGGCTGTATTTTCCATACGAAGAAGCGGCCAAAATTATTCATGGCCGGGTGCTGGAGCTGGGTTGTGGCTGGGGGCGCGGTGTGGAAAAGCTGATCGGGGCCTGTGATCATTTCACCGGGCTGGACAAAAACGAGCCGCTGATCCGTGCTTTGCAGGAAAAGTACCCGGATCATTATTTTAATACGGTTGACCTCCCCTACCTTAACGAGTTGGGTGACAATACTTTTGATTTTGTGGTAACGTTCCAGGTGATTGAGCATATCCGCGACGATCATACGTTTCTGCAGGAAGCGCACCGGGTGCTAAAGCCCGGCGGGAAGATTCTGCTGACCACGGTCAATAAAGACTTTTCGCTCAGCCGGAACCCCTGGCATATCCGGGAATACCGTACCGAAGAGCTGAAAAACCTGATGAAGAAGTATTTCAGGGAGCTTGACGCCAAAGGAGTCGGCGGAAATGAGAAAGTATGGGCCTACTATGAGCAAAACAAGGCCTCGGTAAGAAAGATCATGCGTTGGGACATCCTGGACCTTCAGCACCGGCTTCCCGCCTGGATGCTCCGGGTTCCCTACGAGCTGCTGAACCGTTTCAACCGCAACAAGCTCCTGGCGGAGCCGGGCAGCCTGGCCGCCGCCATCAACTGGGATGACCATTACCTGAGTAAGGAGCCGGAGAAGTGTATAGATTATTTTTTTGTGGCTACGAAATGATTTTAGTTTCGAGTGATTAGTTTCGAGTATTTTATAAGGAATATATGAAGAGAGGCAGCATCTGCCAAGCTGATGCGCTATTCGTTACCTGTACAGAGTACTCAGAGCTTCTATACGACAAACAGCCCGGCAGCTACCCGGTCTGATAAAATTCTTGCTTCAGCCGGAATGGTGATCGCATCGCCCTCCTGCACAATCAACTGCTGTGATTTGAGTTTTTCAAGCGAGTCCCGGAAAGTGGCCGGAATATCGGGCCATATCCGGGATACTTTATCGAGAGAAATACCCCAGATCGTTCTCAGGCCCGTAAGCAGGTAATCGTTTACCTTCTCGGAAGGGCTCAGCAGCTCTCTTTCAAATTCAGGCCTCCCCGACTCTATTCCCTGCATATACCGGTGATTATTCGCCACGTTCCATTGACGGGAATCGCCGTCATAGGAATGAGCCGAGGGGCCTACGCCCAGGTATTCGTCTCCTGACCAGTACGAGGTGTTGTGTACTGCATAGGCTTTATTTCGGGCAAAATTGGAAATCTCGTATTGCTCAAAACCCAGCTGGCCCAGCTCTTCGATCACTATGCGGTACTGATCTGCGGCATAGTCGTCTGAAACCGCGGCCAGCTTTTCCTTTGCCGCCCAGCGACCGAACACCGTATCTTCTTCGATGGTCAGGTTATAGGCCGAAATGTGCTGAAGGTCAAAACCACTGAGTATTTCAAGGTCTTTACGCAAAATTTCTGCCTGTCGTTTCTCATCCAGGTGAAAACCGGTCTTGGCATAGATCAGGTCTGCTGAAGAGGTTTCAAAACCTTTGTTCAAGATCAGCTCCAGGGCTTTTAACGCCTCACCCGAGGTGTGTGCCCGGTTCATAAATTTTAAAAATACTTCGTTAAATGTCTGGATTCCTAAGCTTATGCGATTTATTCCTAAAGAATACCAGAAGTCAAGCCTCTCTTGTGTAATATCATCCGGGTTTGCTTCCAGGGTGACTTCCTTCAAATTATCCACCGTATAAACATCTGAAACGGCTTTGAATAACTTCTCCAGCTCGGAATTTGTCAAAATAGACGGTGAGCCACCACCAAAATACAGTGTTTCGAGCTTTTTTTCTCCTAAATAGTCGCTTTTTAACGCTATTTCTTTTGCAATGGCTTCTACCATTCGCTGTTTGTAAGACAGGTTGGTGCTGAAATGAAAATCGCAGTAATGGCAGGCTTGTTTGCAGAAGGGAATGTGGAGGTAGAGGTGCATGGTAGTTCCGAGTTCCGAGTTTGTTAGTTTCGAGTTTCGAGTGATTAGTTTCGAGTTTCGAGTGATTAGTTTCGAGTTTGTTAGTTCCGGATAATGATTGACTGGATTAATCCCCGGATCATTTTAGATATTTCATCACATAAGCCAGTCACTTTCTCAAAACTATCTTTATTCGTATATCCGAGCCTGTGAGCAAGATACATCATTGATTTTACTTCCGAGCAGGAACCTTTTGAAATAAAGAGAAATCTGACAAATTCTTTGCTGGTATTCCTGTCAAATCCCTCAGCTATATTATTAGAAATTGAAATTGCTGCTCTACAAACCTGATCTTTAAAGCCATAATCTTTTAACTCCCTGAATTCGCAATAAACCAAAACGGTTAAATCCTGCGCTTTTCTCCAGGCAATCAGATCTTCAAATCTCAGAATCTTCATAAAATTATCAGGTTGTGTGAAATAATACTCAAACGACATTCTCACCCGAAACTCGGAACTAATCACTCGGAACTCGGAACTAACAACTAAACATACTAATTAACTACACACACTTCATCATATACGGCTGCTAAGTGCGTACCAATGACCTGTGCGGAACGGCCTTCTATGTGATGTCTTTCCACAAAATGCACCAGCTCGCCATCTTTGAACAGGGCGATAGACGGAGAAGACGGAGGCAGCGGGATGTACTCGCGTACGCGTTGGGTGGCATCGGTATCGAAGCCGGCAAAAACCGTATAGAGCTGATCGGGCTTATTCTCCGTCAGATCCAGCGACATCTTCACTCCCGGACGCATGGTGCCGGCAGCACATCCGCAAACTGAATTGATCACTACTACTGCAGTGCCTTTCTGGTTCGCAAAAAATTCATCGACTTCTTCAGGGGTGGTCAGTTCTTTAAACCCGACAGAAGTCAGCTCTTCTTTCATGGGAGCTACTAAATGAGGAGGATACATATTTGTTAAATCTGATTTTGGCCCCTTACCCTTCGGGGTGTATAACTATCAACAACCTGGGTGGGGTTGTCTCACATAAATCCTAATTCCAGCTTGGCTACTTCGCTCATCATTTCCGTAGAATAAGGCGGATCGAAGGTCAGCTCAATACTTACATCGTTCACTCCTTCTATAGCCCGGATTTCGGCTTCCATTTCCACAGGGATGCTCTCGGCCGACGGGCACGAGGGAGATGTCAGCGTCATCAGCACATAGACGTTATGAATAGGGAATATCTTAATATCATAAATAAGTCCCAGCTCATATACATCCACAGGAATTTCCGGGTCATATACCTTTTTTATAGCTTCAATAACCTTTTCCTTTAATTCGGCTTCGCTTTGTTCCATTTAAAATGATGCTTTCTGGTATTAATAACGAAATAGGTCAATGAATGGTTCGGTTTTAAGAGGCGGATACTTTTCACGGATTTGTGCTTCGCTTTTTATTTCCTGGTTTTTTATTTTTTACGATATTATAAAATCATATTTTTGTAGAGTTCAGAATTAAGATCACACGTATAAAATCCATACGATCCATGAAAAATAACGTTTCGGATATTCTGCAAGCAGGTGAAAATGAAACTGCAGAGTTTAAAACTACTTTCAGCGATGAAGTTATTGAAACCTTAGTGGCTTTTGCCAATGCCCAGGGAGGTTGTGTATATATAGGCATAACCGATGACCGGAAGGTAAAGGGCGTTGATATCGGGAAAGAAACTCTCCAGAAATGGCAAAACAGCATAAAGAATAAAACCCAACCTTCTATTATTCCGGTAATCGACGTCATTACAGATAACGGACTGCATGTGGTCTGCATTAAAGTAAACGAATTTCCGGTAAAGCCCTTATCCTGTAAAGGCAGGTATTACAAGCGTACGGGTAATGCAAATCATCAACTTTCTACTATGGAAATCACAGACATGAACCTGCAGTCGCTACAGCTTTCCTGGGATGCTTATCCTTGTCTAAATGCTTCTTTGGAGGATATTGATATGGAAAAAGTCAGGAAGTTTACAGCCAAAGTAAATACTACCGGCCGTTTTCATCTGTCAGGGACTCCCGAAGAAGATTTGAGGAAATTAAAATTGATGAATAACGGGCAAACTTCAAATGCCGCGGTACTGCTTTTTTCCAAAGAGGAGATCATCTACAATATTCACTTGGGCAGACTTAAAACGCCTTCCCTTATTATAGACGATAGAATATTGCGGTTGCCGCTCTTTGATGCTGTTGAAGAAACAATGAAATACATCATTTCTCAAATAAAGTTTGCCTATGAGATTACAGGAAAAACGACTCAAAGAACCGAAATACCGGAGTATCCCCTGGAGGCATTGCGGGAACTGGTTTTAAATGCTGTAATCCACAGAGATTATTTGAGTCCTGCTGACATCCAGATAAAAATTTTCGATAATTATATTACCTTTTTTAATCCGGGGAAATTGCATCCTGCCATGACCGTAGAAGATCTCAAGACAAACTCCTACCCGGCTTATGCAAGAAATAAACTGATTGCTGAAGCCTTCTATCTGACGGGAGATATCGAAAAGTACGGAAGTGGCTTTTTACGGATACGAAAAGCATTGAAAGGTTATCCTTCAATGACAATAGACTGTCGGGAAATAAGCGGGGGGCTTATGGTTACTATAGCCTACAAGGAACAGAAAACAAGTACTATAAAACCCAAATATAACCGATTGAATGAGGGTGCAAATGAGGGTGCAAATGAGGGTGCAAATGAGGGTGTAAATAGATTGTTAAAACTAATAGAAGAAAACCCGGGCAACAGAAAACCCTATTTTGTGTCTTCTATGAATGTACCGGAGAAAACCATGGAACGATGGTTAAAGTACTTAAGGGAATCGCAAAAGATTGAATTTAGAGGTGCAGCAAAGACCGGCGGATACTATAGTAAATAATACCCCATGAAGGTGGATAGCCTGCCACCGCTCCATCAAGAACCCGGCACTAATAACCCGGAACTCGTCACTGACTTACCCGGCACTAATAACTTTAAACGCCAGCGCATACGCCTTCATCTGTTTCACCATAGAGGCCAGGCCGTTAGAGCGTGTCTGGGCCAGGTGCGATGAGAGGCCGGTTTTTTCGATAAAGTAGAGGTCGGCGTCCAGGATCTCGTTTGGGGTGTGGTCTGAGAGCACCTGCAGCAGCATGCTTACCAGTCCTTTGACGATGATGGCCTGGCTGTCGGCTTCAAAGATCACTTTGCCGTTTTCCATGCGGGCATGCAACCACACCACCGACTGGCAGCCTTTGATGATGTTGTCTTCCGTTTTGTGCTTGTCATCCAGCCCGGGCAGCTTTTTGCCCAGGTCAATGATATATTCGTATTTTTCCTCCCAATCGTCAAATAAGGCGAAGGTTTCGATGAGGTCGTCCTGTATTTCGTTAATGCTCATTTTTTATGCCGGAACGTCGTTTCGGGCAGGGTCCGCCGGCGCCCGACCTTGTCGTTATCCTGCAAAAATAAGTGATCCGGCCCTATTCTCATACAGAAGATTGCATAACCAGCGTTTTTTCAACCGTTTTATCTTTTGAAATGACGATTTCGGTACCGGCCGTGTATTTTACGTTGTTGATGGTAATTCTGGCCAATACGTAATATTTTCCTTCTGCCATATTAAACTGGCCGGCTTTGCCCCGGGAGTTTGTCTTCAGCGTATAATTACTGCCTTCGCATACGCCGGCAAGGTACGGCAGCCCGCTGGAGGCTATACAGACATCCACGTTGCCTAAAGGCCGCCCTGCGGTATCGGTCACTTCCAGGATAACGCCGGGTTGTTGCTTGGATACCGTTGCTTCAAAAAGAAGCGAATCTTTAGGAAGCGTAGTGGTCAGGTATTCGGCTTTGAAGATTTTTCCATCCAGGGCCTCACTGTAGATTATTTTGAACGATTTCCCCTGCCGCAAATTATCGAAACGAAAATATCCTTCTTCATTGGTCATTGTATTGAGAATAAAATCTCCGTCTCCTTTATCGGCTGCATTAAAAACATAGATGGTTTTTTTGCCCAGAGGCTTATGGGTATCGCCTGAAATTTCATCGGTCAGCATCAGCCGCCCATGCAGGTAAGAGCTTTCGTAGAACGGGTCGTTTGCCGTAAGATCCTTATAATTTTCACACGACCATAGCGCCAGGAGTAAAAACAGGTTAACAGGTTTCATAATGGTTTATTTTATTTAAAAAGCCCGATGGCTTTGCCCAGGGCTGCCGGTTCTACATTTACAGAAAGAAAGGGACCGGCAAACTCTATTCCGTATGCCATTTCAGCCACCTTGTTATTGACTATACGGAAGCTCTGGTTCCGGTAATAGTGAAGTGCCGCGATCAGCCTTATACCCGGCCAGACATCGTAAGAAAGGCCTGCGTAATAGTTATCCAGGGCATTTTGTATGCTCAGCCCGGCATATAATGAAAATCTTTCTTCGGGTTTTCCTAAGAAACGGTCGTTCAGCTTGTTCAGGCGGCCTAAAAAGTACCAATGCAGGCCGGCCACAAATTGAACCTGGTTCCCGTTTTCGGTGACCGGCAGGGCGGTGCCGTCTGAACGGCTGATTGTATACGGGCAAAAATTCATTCCCAGGCCTACGCTGAAATCCATTTTAAGCGTTTTGATCACTTTGAGCTCTTTCCGGGTCACCTCTTTCGGTGCTGCTTTTCCGCTTTGTTCCAGCAGGGCATATTTGAAAAGACCCGGCGCCTCCGGAAGTTCCGGATCAAAGAATTGGGTATAATGCCGGCAGGCGGTATCGGTGGTGGCCGCCAGGTTTCCCTGGGGGAGCGACCGGTTGTATATTCTCACAAAAGGGGTGATCCGGTCTATGCGGGCTTTGGTTTGCGCGAGGAGCGTATCGACATCGATGAGGTTGGGCACCAGTTCCTGCTTCAGATAATTTACAAACCCTTCCCGGAGCTTCTCCGCCGTTCTTACAAGACTCGCCTCAGTAGTATAATCTAAAAAATAACCCCTGTTTCTCTTTATGAATACTTCTATGGCTTTGTCGAGGAATACGATGGCCGTGTCCCTGGTGCTATCCCGAAGCGCCCCCCACAAAATTCTTCTCTTGTCTTCCTCCAGGTCACTGCCCGTGAGGGGGATCACCTGATCGCCTATTGTAACCCTGTAATTGCGGTAGGGTAATGAATAAGGGGTGAATCGGTCGTAGGTTTCGTTATTGTATAAAAATAACTGTTTATTTTCAGGAGCCTTGTAAAGGGGACTCACCGCATTTTGGGTTTCTTTCACTTCCCTGGTTTGTATGCGGGCCAGCGTGGTGGCGTTCAGCATACCGGTGACCCGGGCAAAAGCTGACTTCTGGGCAAAGCCCAGGTTGGTCACCACTGACAGCGGCTCGATAACCGAATTCAGCCACCTTGTGACATCGCTTTCATAGACCAGCTTGCCTTCTTTGTATTGTGCCGTCACTGTCGTATTGGCAGGGATGTTGTATACGGCGATCTTCAGAGACTGACCGTTGACCAGGTACACATCATCTGCCGACTTGCTTTTGTAATTCTGCAGGGCATCGTACTCCATGAACAGGGGCACCGTGCTTTTTTTCGTACCGGAAGTAACCGGTAACTGAATACGGTTATAGATATACGCCGATTGCCGGAAACGATCCAGGACGGGCATTTTGTTCAGTGAGTCCTGCAAATACTGCTTTTCAGGTGTAAAAAAGCTGTTTTTCTCGCTGTACGGATACCGGCCGGGTTTTGAAGTAACCAGCAAGGGGTTAATATTGATCACCCCGCCCGTGTACCAAAGCCATTGCCGGATAAACCGGCTGAAGCGTATTTTTTGCACAATACCGTTTTCGGGCAGGTGGTTTGCCGCCGCTTTTTGGCGTAAGCTGTCTATGATATCGCGATTGTACGAGAAAATATCATTTTTAACGGCCCGGGCCTCCCGGTAGATCTGCCGGAGGTTTTCATACCGTTGCTCAATGACTCTCCATTCTTTCAGGTAGCTTATGTCGATCTCCTTTTTCCACAGGTAATTGTCGTTTTGCAGCGAAAAATTATAGCTTTCAAGCAAAAAAGCATTCAGGAGGTCTTTTTTGATGACATCAAACTCGATATACCCGTTACCCGGCTTCTTTTTAATGGTCACCACCGGTTGCTGCAGTCGCTCTTCTATGGAACAGGGCGACGGCACGTAACGGAAGGGAGGACATGCTTCGGCCCGGGCCTCCCCTGCCAGGTATTTGCGCAGCTCTTTTAATTCATGTGTAAAGTCTTTTAAGAAATTTTCTGAGAAATTATGGGGCCAGATATACGAATAATCATTGGCCAGCCCGGTGGAGTCGTCCTCCAGGTTAAAAAGGGTTTCGTCTACCCTCTCCAGCAGGCGTTTTTTCAGCTGCTTTTTTTCCTGTTCGGTATACGTGGTGTTCCTGACCAGGTTCACGCTGGCTGAATCGTACAGCTTTTTAGCTCCTGCAGGTTTAAAAGCCAGGTCACTTGTAAGGTCCTGGGCTGTCCCGTTCCTGACGAGGATGAACAGGAGGAAAATAATGACCCAACGGGTTTTTGAAATGCACCGGAAGAGAAATCCGGTGCGGGATACGGAAGGTTTCATAAAGGGTTTATTTCAGGGGTTTGTTTTCTTCAGTAAAGTTAGAAGAAGTGTATGGGCTAAAAAATACCGCCTGGGCAGTATTTTTCAGGGTTGGATGGGGTAATTTACATAAAATAAATTTTAAAACAAAAATATTTTGTATATCTGAAATACATGCTTAATTTGGAGCCAGTTACATAATTTTTACTACAAACAATAACCCTGAAAAAACCATGAATGAATCCTCTCACGCAGAGAAGAAGATAATTGTAATTACCCGCGCATTCGGTACGAATGGTGTGAATGACTACAAAAATGATCACGAATTTAATGAGGTAACCGCCCATTTATTAGCGGAAGAACCGTCGGACCTCACGCAGTTCCTTAAAGACAACGGAGCTGAAGAAGGAAGCACCTTTTTGCATTATAAAAAGCTTAACGGCCGCGATATTTATCTTCTTCCCTGTTATAAAGAAGTCTACGAGGAGAAACACATTTCTTATGAGCCTCTTCGCGACCGGGAAAAACTTCTTTCCGCCATCGCAAAACAGTTCAACCTGCAGAAGAACCAGACAAATGAGCTGTATATTCACGATACGGAATGGGGAAGCCCGTTTTATGATTATAATGCCCTGAGCGAGCTAAAGGGGGAAAAGAAGGAAGAAATCCTGCAATTTTTCAGTGGAATATATGTTTTTGCGCATAGCCCTGTCTCTGAATATTTCCGGAAAATTGTTAAAGGAGGGTTTAGCCAGGAGGTTCTTCAGGCCATTAATTACAAGCGGGACTTCTTTATCACGATAGAAAACGGCGGGGATCTTCCTGAAGAAACCCCGCAACCTGATACTCTGGAGGCTATTGCCTCTTTTGCTAAGCAAATAATAGAATCCTGAAATAACCCACTTTACAATGTCTTATTTATACCTCGCCAGCTATCAGCGTAGCACCCGTAAGTTTATACTGAATAAACATTCTGCACCCGGTACACCAACCGCCTGTGCATTATACAAGACCTTAGTCAATTTTAATGCGGAAAAGCCGGATACGGATGTCCCGGAAGAACCCGGATGTGTTAATTTTTACATTGCATATCACCCGGAGATCGAATTTTATAAAAAGCATAAGATGAAGGTCTTTGCGCAGTATGTTTTTCTCAGGAATAAAGAACAACCCGCCATTAATCTCAGCTTTGAAGAAGAATATTTCCTGGACGATTGTTTTAAGCGACTGGAAATAGCCGGAGATAAAGATGCTTCCGGAAATAAAATTTCCCTTTCTTCGCTGAAGGCCTATCCTGTTCTGCATATTACTTCGCTTGACCTGTTTGACCCGTTGCTCCCGGAAAAAGACAGGTATTATAAAATACCGCGGTATGTCCGTTTGCTCGACAGCAGCATTTGGAATTCTTATGTACCTGTAATAAAAGGAAGCAGCGAACACGGGTTTTTCAGGCGCCTGGAAGATACAATTGACAGGATTATTGGCTACGAAGGCTTTTATAAGCTGAAAGTGATATTGGAAAATGCTGATTTCCGTGCCAGGATAGCGTATAACTCTTACCTGAGCGGTGGTGACCATGCAGATAATGTAGTGCCCTTCCTGTTTCATTCAGAAACAGAAATGCGCAAGCGCAGAACTGATAATATTGAAAGGGTCAAACACTATGCAGCCGGCCTGGAGTGGAATATTTTACTTATCGACGATCATGCTGAGGTTCAATTGCCGGCCGGGTTGACGAAGAGGGAAGTTATCTTAAATTGTTTAAAACATATTAGTGATGCCGTTTATGAAGGAAGCCGGGCCACCGGGGAGAATATCTTTAAGATTAGTAGTGCCCCTTCTATCCGTGTGGCCGAAGAAATGATTAAGGAGAACCGTTACGATATTATTTTTTTAGATTATTTGCTGGGCGAAAAAGAAAATGGTGAACGGGAGTACGGCTATGAGCTTTTAAGAAAAATTCGGGGTGATTCAAAGCGGTGGCGGAAGAGAATGGGCATCTACAACCGCTTCTGGTTCTTCAATATTTCTTCCTTTTCGCATACCATTGAAGAGCGGTTACGGGAGCAGGGAATGGCTTATCATTCCACGCACTGGAATTTTGCCCGGGGGGCCTCTCCTATTGTAACCCCCGAGCTGTTTCTGTTTGAATTTTCCCGGTTCCTGATCCAGCAGATTGATGTAATGACCGAACTGCCTTTATCCAAATCCAACAGAAAGAGAAGAGGATGGGTTGCGAAGGGAAAGCGGATCATTACGCTGATGGATCTTCTGCATGTAATTTACCGGGAACAGGATGCCGGTGAGGTACCCAAAGTAAGTGTGCGGGAAAGAGCCGCCTATTATTTTGACTCTGTACTTACGTTAAAAGCCAATTATAAAACACTTCAGGAAGATCTGGGCAGTGGCTCAAAGCTTGTCAAATCCTTATTTCCGGACCTGGAGTATTATAACAATGCTTTCTGGGAACACCTGATGCACCTGGTTTATGTAACGGCCTATGGCTCGGTCAGGCAATGGGCAGAATTATGGGATGAATTTTTATATATCAAAGACCGCCTGTGGAAAACCGAGCAGGGAACTCTCTTAATCGGATTGATCGAAAGGTATATTATCGAACTAAAAGGTGGTAAAAGGCAATGAATTACGGTCATTATTTTTCTGTAAACTATGAATTTTCTTCACGGGCAGATGAAATAGAGGTCTATTCGTACCGCGTGCTGCGTGTATGGGACGACAAAGAGCGGCTTTCCCTGTTTCCGGTTTATGTAACCCTATCCCGTGAAAGCATCAATTTCATTGTTCATTATTTTAACGATAAGAATAAAAAGCAAAGTCCGTCGCATTTGCACACAGCCTTTCTGTCTGTGCCCTTGATAATGCACCGGGAGAAGATCGACCGGGTGGTCAAGACCCTGGCTGAAGTATATGAAAGCCCTTACCCACCAAGTTCAGGTGTGGTACCCATCTCTGGTGAGGACGAGCCCAATTCAGATTACCTGCACCGGTTGGTAGGTCAGTTAAGAAAAGGTGCGGAAAGCAACCTGGATTCACAGGAAGCTGCAGCAGGAAGAGCTTTTAAAACAATCTCTTACTCTGAATTAGACGAGTTCGGAGTTTACGATGCCGCAGGTAAGATGATTGTGCAGGAAAAGGTTGAAGTTAGCTTTATCCGGAAAATAATTCTTGATTTTCTATTTGATCTGAAGCATACCCGTGTGTTCCAGACAAGCCCGTATTATGAATATATTTATAGTTTTATGCACGAACATTATTTTTTGGGCTCCCTGCTCAAAAAAGCAGATTTTTACTATTACCGCGAACTGCTGGCCAACCGTTTAAACAGGCCCGATGCCAGGCTGGAAGCGTTTTACGGTGATCACCTTTTGAAAGCGGAGGCAGAATGGACCGAAGCCATACGAAGCCCGGTATCCGACGAGGTGTACAGTGCTTCGGGCGGGTGGTTTGATGCTCCTGAAGAAGAAATGAATAAAATTTATATGGTAGACAGGAGAGATAAAGAAAGTGCTATATATAACGAACGGTTGAATGACAGTTCCCTGCTAAAGGTTTCTTACCTGCTGTCTTCCAAATGGTATATGAGAAGATATGCTCTTCCCAACCTGTTCCGGATTCTTTTCCCGGGTTCTTCCCGCATAGCCGGCCAGCTGCTCCTGCTTTCCTGCTTTTTATTTTATAGTGTCCGGCTTTTTTCTTTGGGCTATCTGTGCCACCCCCTTTTTATAATTACGGGGATTTTGTTGGTAGTAGCTACTTTAAATTTTATAAATAGTCATGCTGCAGAATTAAAAAGAGTCTCGCGTTTTTGGGGAATTCATGTCTTTATTCCAAGGCTCTTTATCGCTATCGTAGCCGGGTGGGTCACCATCTCACTGGGTACCGATATCCTGGGCTTCAATGCCGGTGTGGACAAACTGACCCCGTTCCGGTCTTTTTTAGAGAACCGGGGAAATCTATATATGGGCCTTGTCACCAGCCTGCTGGCAAGCATGTTTATCCTGGTGTTTTACCAGACCGGTAAGTATAACCCTTACGGGCAGGGACGAACGCGGGCCGGACTAAATAAACGCATGCGTAAAGAAAACTACAGGAACTACCAGTTCTCAAAACTTAAAAAGTCGCTGGCCTTGTTGCTAATTGGGTGGATATATTCATTTAGCATCGGCCTGTTTGTGTTTTCCTTATTTATTCTGGAGGGTGGTTTCCTGGATAACCTGTTTTGCTCCCCTCCGCGCAGAGAAATGCTGCTTTACACCATCTTTGCCCAGTTCATCGGGGTATTTATCCAACTAACATTTGAAGAGAAGCCTATGACAGAAGAGCTGTGACCGTCTTACAATTTAAGGCTTAACATCAGACCACCCCGGTATGGAGCTACCCATTCTCCACTTTTATCCCAAACTCCTCCTGGCTTTGAGGGCTTATCCAGTCTTTCATGAGTAAGGGTGCTCCGGTGAATATTGAAACTTTGAATAAATCCTCCTCCAGCGAATAAATCCAGCGACCATTTCTCATTTAGTTCCCAAACATATCCTAAAGTACCACCCATTAGAATCGCCCAGCCTTCCTGGTAAATGGGTCTATGCCAATATCTTTTTTTCTGTATTTTAGGGTAACCTGCAAACCCAAGACTAGGTCCAAAATAAAACCCTTTTAAGTTATCATCCGGATAGTATCTAAGATCATTACTTAGCATTCCTATCTTAAATGAAATACCATTAAAACTTTCCCAGAAAGAACCCATCATGTCTACCTGGTATGTTAAATTGTCAGAAATTTTGGTTTCCAAACCTACTTGTGGAGCTAATAGCAAACTGGTTGGAAGGTTTAATTTTAGGTGAGTTTGACTAGAAACCGGTATTACTATAGATAATAAAATTAATAAACTTATAGTAAGTGTTTTCATCAGCGAATATTTTTTTTGCAAAAGTAATTGTTTTGTACCCGACTTATTCAATATGGAAGAAAAATATTGAGAACAGGGTTTATCCAAAATATTTAATTTCTTTCTTTCATTGTCCTAAGCAAAAAAGTCCCTAGCTTTGCGCCACAATAGCAAAGTCAGAAAACTTAAACACGAATAAACCATAATGATAAAAGTTGCTGCAGACGCACGTATCGCTATCATTGGATTAGGCTACGTGGGTCTTCCGCTTGCTGTAGAATTTGCCAGGAAATATCCTGTTGTTGGTTTTGATATCAATTCGGATAGAATACTTGAATTGCAGAATGGTCATGATCATACGCTTGAGATAAGTGATAAAGTATTGCAGTCGGTATTAATTTCAGAAAGTAGCCTGGGATATTCTTCTATTACGGGCCTTCGCTTTAGTAGTAATCTGGATTCTATTGCCGATTGTAATTGTTATATTATTACCGTTCCTACTCCCGTAGACAAGTATGATATGCCGGTGCTCACTCCCCTTTATAAAGCCAGTGAGACAGTAGGGGCCGTATTGAAAAAAGGAGACATTGTAGTGTATGAATCGACTGTTTATCCCGGGGTAACAGAAGAAGAATGTGTGCCGGTATTGGAAGAGGTATCCGGCCTCAAATTCAATGTTGATTTTTTTGCCGGTTATTCACCCGAGCGTATTAATCCCGGTGATAAAGAAAGAACCGTAGCCAATATTCTCAAAGTAACCTCAGGCTCCACGCCTGAAGTAGCAGAGAAGGTAGATGCATTGTATCGTTCGGTTATTACGGCAGGTACGCATAAAGCTCCTACTATCAAAGTTGCGGAAGCCGCAAAAGTGATAGAAAATGCCCAGCGCGACATCAACATTGCATTTATGAATGAGCTGGCTAAGATCTTTAACCGATTGGGCATCGACACCGATGATGTGCTACAGGCAGCGGGCACCAAATGGAATTTCCAGAAATATAAACCCGGTTTGGTAGGTGGCCATTGTATCGGTGTAGATCCTTTTTACCTGGCACGTAAAGCACAGGAATCGGGTTATTACCCTGAAATTATCCTGGCGGGGCGCCGGATGAATGACGGTATGGGAGAATATGTGGCACATGAAGTGGTGCGGCTTATGATTCAGAAAGATATACCCGTAAAAGGAGCAAAAATCCTCGTACTGGGCATTACCTTTAAAGAGAATTGTCCTGATGTCAGAAATACCAAAGTGGTAGACATATTGAATACCCTGAAAACATATGGACCTGAACTGACTGTTTTTGATCCCTGGGCTTCTCCTGATGAAGTAAAAACTGAATACGATTGGGATTGTATAAATACAATTACCGGTATTGAAGGTAACAAATATGATGCTGTAGTTTTGGCGGTAGCTCATGCAGCATTTATAGAACTGAATCTTTCTTTATTACGAAAAGAAAGAAGTATGATTTATGATGTAAAGGGGATACTACCCAGGAATCTGGTGGATGCGAGGTTGTAAAAGTAAAGATAATAATAAGCTATTATAAATAGTGTTAGCAAAGATAGGATAATGAACAAAACAAAACATTTAATTATTTTCGGAACGAGGCCGGAAGCCATTAAAATGGCACCTCTTGTAAAGGAATTCCAGAAACATAAAGAAACATTTGAAACCCGGGTGTGTGTTACGGCTCAGCATCGCCAGATGTTAGATCAGGTATTGGATTTTTTCGGGATAGTTCCCGATTATGACCTGAACCTGATGAAGCCTAACCAAAATCTCTTTACGCTTACCGCTGACATTATCACGGGCCTTCAACCCGTTCTGGACGATTTTCGCCCGGATTATGTATATGTGCACGGTGACACTTCCACATCTTCTGTAGCGGCACTTGCAGCCTTTTATTCGGGTGCTAAAGTATGTCACGTGGAAGCCGGGCTTCGAACTCATAATAAGTGGTCCCCTTTTCCGGAAGAAATTAACCGGCAGCTGACAGGTCGTCTGGCTGACTATCACTTTGCCCCTACGCAAAAGTCCAAAGAGAACCTTTTGGCCGAAAATGTGGCCGATGAAACTATCCTGATCACAGGAAATACAGTAATTGATGCCCTTTTGGATAGCGCAGTGCGTGTACAGCATATTGAGAATGAGGAAATCACCCGGTTAAAAGGGTTGGTGGAACCTGCTAAAAAACTGGTAGTGGTTACCGGTCACCGTCGGGAAAACCATGGACAGGGCTTTCTGAATATCTGTGAGGCTCTGAAAACTATTGCCACTACTCATTCTGATGTACAGATCATTTACCCGGTGCATTTAAACCCCAATGTGCAAAAGCCGGTATACGAGATTTTGTCAGGTATCGGAAATATTCACTTAATTGATCCTTTGGCCTATCCTGCTTTTGTATGGTTAATGAACCAGTCTTACCTGATCATTACTGATTCCGGGGGAGTACAGGAAGAAGCGCCCAGTTTGGGTAAGCCGGTATTGGTCATGCGGGATACCACTGAGCGACCGGAAGCTGTAGATGCAGGTACCGTAATTTTAGTAGGTACAGATAAAGATAAAATCATTGCCGAAACAGACGAACTTCTCGTTAATGCTTCACGATACCGGCAAATGAGTGAATTGCACAATCCGTATGGTGACGGAAAGGCTTGTGAGCGTATAGCAGAATTTATGAAAAATTTACATCTATAAATATATAGTTATGAAACCTAAAGTAGTGACCATTGGATTGGGTTATATTGGACTTCCCACCTCAGCGCTTATTGCAAATAACCAGATTCCCGTACACGGAGTAGATATCTCGCAGCATGTGGTAGATACCATTAATGCTGGTAAAATTCATATTGTAGAGCCTGAATTGGATTTGGCAGTTGCACAGGCTGTGAAAGAGAATTATCTGAAAGCGGATACTAAACCCGTACAGGCAGACACTTACCTGGTAGTAGTACCTACTCCTTTTAAAGGAAACTTTGAACCGGACATTTCGTATGTGCAAGCTGCCACAGAAGGTGTAATTCCGTTATTGAAAGAGGGAGACCTCTATATCATAGAATCTACCTCGCCGATCGGAACCACGGAGAAAATGATGGATTTAATTTTCTCCAGGCGTCCTGAGCTAAAAGATAAGATTTACCTGGCCTATTGTCCTGAACGTGTTTTACCGGGAAATGTAATGTATGAATTGGTCCATAATGATCGGGTAATCGGAGGAGTTAATGAAGTATCCACTCAAAAAGCATTGGCTTTTTATGGGCAATTTGTTAAGGGAGAACTTCACCCCACCAATGCGCGTACGGCAGAAATGTGCAAACTTACTGAAAATGCCTCCCGTGATTCGCAAATAGCATTTGCCAACGAACTGTCTTTGATTTGTGATAAAGCAGGTATCAACGTTTGGGAACTGATTCGTTTAGCTAATAAACACCCACGGGTTAACATCCTGCAGCCGGGCTGTGGTGTTGGAGGGCATTGTATTGCGGTTGATCCTTATTTTATTACCGCCGATTTTCCTATGGAATCGCGGATGATTGCACAAGCGCGTGAGACCAATAATTATAAATCTTTCTGGTGTGCTGAAAAAATTAAAAATACTAGGCTGGAATTCGAACTAAAATATGGTAGACAGCCTTCTATTGCTCTAATGGGGCTGGCCTTTAAACCCAATATTGATGATCTAAGAGAATCTCCTGCCATCCATATTGTAGAGCGTGTATTACAGGATAATGGTAATGCAGACTTGTATATTGTGGAGCCTAATGTGCATGAGCATAAAGTGTTTAAACTGACAAACTATAAAGAAGCAGTAGAAGAATCAGATATAATAGTTTTATTGGTGGCTCATAATGAGTTTAAAGAATTATCATTTAAAGATAATCAGATGGTGTTGGATTTTTGTGGCGTGGTAATTAATTAATTGCGGAAAAATATATAAGTGTATTTACACATAAAGTCAAAGATGTCACGAAATAAATGAGTAAAGCCTTCCTGGATATGATTGCAGAGCGTGATGGCGACATTTTGGAATTCAAAATTTCATATAGTAATGAGATGATTGTTCCGTTGACGGCTTTCAATGATACGAAGGGAACGGCGATATATGTTGGATTTTCGGACAAAGGAGAAGTCAAGTGGATAAATTTAGGAAGAGAAACGGTTTAGAAGTAGCCCAATGAGATAGAGAGTAAAATACAGCCGTCAATTATTCTTTCATTGATTTTTCTCAAAAACATCCAAATTAAGTGAACATTGTTAATAAATTTCCGATAAAACGATTGCCATCAGAGCGCAGGTATCATAAGCGGAGTAAAAACTTGAACTATCATTGATTCATGCAGATATTTATTTATAAGTAATGTAATATTCTTGGGAATTATATCTTTGACCATAACTATTAAAGATATAAATCTAAAAAGGAGGGGAATTTATTCGAAAAGTGAATATTATAAAATATTTTCGATTATCTTCTTTATCAAATTGATAATATTGAATGTAGACACCCCATCAATCACCAATCATTTAAGAGAAAACTTGTTCTACAATGTGTATATCGGTAGATTTAAAGGTGCCATCATTTTTTATTGGCGATAAAAATAGGGTTATCTCCAAATTTAACACCATTAGTTAAGTTGAAAAACTAACTTTGATAGGGTGAAAAAGCCAAAGTGTAAATTTAGTTCTCAAAATGTAAAACGTATTACGAGACATTAAAGGAAACTCCTTGATAAGACGTTTACTATGTTATCCAATTGTAGGCATGAGAAAAACTGTTATATATGTTACATTATTCAACTTCTTGGCTGCTGGCATTACTTTTATCATAAATGCTTTGTTGGCAAGGGTATTTCCATACGAAGATTTTGGTAGAATCAGTGTTTTAATGTCATTAAATGTTATTCTTATAAGTCTTTTGCAGTTTGGCTTTAGTAATGCAATTGTTGTTTTTTACAATAAAAACAAAGAGAATGATTTAGATAGAGGGTTATTTAATTATTTTACTAAAAAATATCTCCTATTCTTGCTATTTCTTATTCCTGTATATTTTACTGGTATTTTTTTGCTTGACAGATACTATAATCTGACATTCTATGAAAAGATGTTTCTATTCTCGGCTACTTTTATAACAACAGTATACAATAATTTCACTTCATACTATCAAGCTATAGGGAACTGGAAGAAGTATAATTTTGTCAATATATTTCCAAATATTCTAAGAGGGGGAATATTGGGTTTAGGTTTTTCGATAATTTACTTCTTATTTAATAGGAATATCAATTATGAACTGTATTTGAAGCTGTATATACTATATGCTATTATACTATTTTTATTTGGAATATTATTGTTTAATGATATGATTGGGATAAAAAATAGGTCTGGTATAAATGATAAAGATTTTAATAAATTAGTTCTTTCATTTGGTTTGGTCAATATTGTAATAGCAATAACAATGCGTGTGGACAATTTGATTATCGAAAAATACCTTGGGGCTAAGGAAGTAGCAATTTACTCAGCAGCCAACAGTTTAGCCCTTGTTTTCCCAATTATTACAGGATCTATCATGCGAGTGTTTATGAAAGAAATTTCGAAAGATTCCAATTATTATTTGAATAAAATACTGGCTTTTCAGAAGAAATATATCATATATTTAATTGGTATTATAGTTGGGGTAGTTTTGATAAGTCCATATTTAATTCCACTTATTTTTGGATCAAGATACGAAGAGTCTGTAAGTATATTTCAATTGTTAGTAATAACATATATTTCGAGTATTTATTTTACACCCATAGAAAGCTATTTTTACAATGAGAAATCAGCTCTTATATTACTAATGAAGTGTTTACAATTAGTAATATTTTTAATTGTATCAATTATACTAATCAATGTATTAAGTTTATATGCTGTGGCACTAGCTGTATTGGTGAGCAGACTATTTGCTTGGTTTTATTTCTATTTAAAAGCTTTAAAAATCAAACAAAATGTTGAAATGGATATTAAATAATTCGTTTGTCAATGAATTTAAGCAAAGGCGTTTCTTACAAAAAAAGTTTCCGAAGATTAGGATTTCTAAGGTTAATATTTCATTTATTGACCTGGTTAATTTTAAAGGATATGCTCATGTAGGGGCAGGAGCCTTTTGGTATGCTGATGGAGGTATTGAAATTGGAAATAACGTTATTTTTGCACCTGAAACAGTAATTTGGACATCAAATCATAATTATGAATCCGATATAGCCATACCTTATGGAGGACCGGATATCAAGAAAAAGGTTATAATAGAGGATAATGTTTGGGTGGGTATTAGATGCATTATTTTGCCCGGTGTTACTATTGGCGAGGGAGCGATTATAGCTGCAGGGAGTGTTGTGACTAAAAATATTGAAAAATACTCAATTGTTGGTGGAAACCCTGCGAGAATAATTAAAAGAAGGGACATCGAGAATTATGAGATGTTAAAGAGAGAAAACAAAATTTATTTGGAAATGAAATCAAATTATGAGCTATAAATCCATATATTTATCAGGTTATTATGGTGTTTGCAATGTAGGAGATGATCTTCTATTAAAAATTATTGTTGATAAACTATTAAGTTATAATCCTGATTATAAAATTAGTGTAACTGTAAACGACAAGAACAACATTTCTGAAGATCTTAGAAATAAAATATGCTGTATCCCTTCACCAAAACTAAGTGTTAATAAACTTAAAAGAATTCTTGAGACAATAATTCACGAAATAGTGCTTTTAAATAAGCATGACATTTATATTTATGGAGGAGGAACTAGATTATTTGAAACTAAAAAAAGAACGTACCAAGCTCTTTTAATAAAATACTTGGGTCTTTTATTCAACAAACTTTTTTTTGGGAAAAAAGTTATTCATTTAGGCAATGGAATAGGTTATATAGAATCTACATTAGGTAAAACATTGCTTAAAGGAATCCTAAATCTATCCACTAGACTATATTTAAGAGATAGCCGTTCGTATGAGAAAGCTCTGTTTTACTTGAAGGATAAAACAAAGGCTAGAGAATCTTTCGATTTATCCTATTTGCTGTATGATGATTCTGATGAAGAGGATGCGAACTCTTTATTTAAAATTGGATTGTCCTTTTTTGATTATTATGGTTACTTAGAAAGTGACAATGGTAGAAGAGTTAAATTTCGTAAACAAGTAGAGACATTGATTAGACGTTTGTCAAAAATTCAAAATGCTGAATTTTATTTATTTTCATTTCAAAAAAAATATGGAGGGAACGACGAAGAGTTTAATGAGCAATTATTGTGTTATTTGGAAGGAGTCAAGATTGTTCATGTTCGATATGAAACAAATCCGATGTTATTTTTTAATCAGTTAAATCATATGAACTTTTGTATTGGTATGAGATACCACTTTTGTTTGTTATCATTAATAAATAAAAAGCCGTGTATAGGTATAAATTATCAACCAAAGGTAAAAGCTGAATATGAGGACTTAGGGATTCCAGATTATGTAATCGAAATTGACGAATTGGATAGCCTTGATGAAAATATAGTAAAAAAGAGTTATAACAAATATTTTATTCAACATCAATTGCTAAAAAGAAAAAATAAGGTTAAAGAACATTTTGAGGAAGTTAATATAATACTAAGTGAAGAATAATTGCAACTATATTAAGTTAATATATTTACTGTCAATAGTATTGCCAATAATCTCTGATATTATTAATAAAGGAAACCTTGTTTCTTTATCTATTATCATCATCGTATTAGGGATATTGATGCTTTTGTTTAATACCAGAATAGGAGCTATTTATTTCTTTTTGATGGCTTTGTCATTTAGTGATTTTACCTTTGAAGGAGTATTTTCTGTAGACGGTGAGGACACAGCAAACTTAGGCGGGATTTATATGGGGAGTATAGGAGGTTCAACTTTAATGGTTTATTGGTCACTTATTACTTTACTTATTCTTTTATTTCGTAAAGGAAATATTTATATTAAGATAATAGGACTAAGCCCACTTCTAAAAGTATTTTTGACCTGCCTCTTTTTTTCTCTAGTAGGAATGACTTTTAACCTGATTATAGGCGGGAATTTTGTTGTTCAAACTATAGTCTCAGATATTAGGATATTTGTAAATGTCTTTCTTGGCTATTTTATCATAATGGAAATTTGTAAAAATCAGACTTCTATTACAACTTATTTTATTAGTTTTAATATCATTATTATTACTCAATGCATAATAACTATCTACTCTTCTTATGTCATATCTTCACAAAGAGTAATCTATAATTTTTTTGGAGGGACTGAGTCTTATTATCTTGGCTTTGTTTTATTATTTTTGATGATGGTTTTTTCAAAAAAGCACTTTAAATATTCTTTTTTTTCTAATAAGTTTATCGTTTTCTTCTCAATGTTTGTTATACTACTTTTCCTATTTGTGGTAGCTTCAAGAGGAAAGATATTAGGCGTTGCTATTGTTGTAATTATTTATTTGATTTATGAAAGAAAATTAGGGTACGTTCTTTTGATACCTATATTATTATTATTGGTATTTGAAACTGTATATGTTATAAATCCTAATTTTATGAGCTACTTTATGTGGAAAATTACAACTGTTAACCCACTAGAAGATGGAGGAGAATCTTCCAGAATAAGATATATAAGTCTCTTAAATATTATTTCAGAACAACTTACAAATCCATATTATTTCTTATTTGGGAAAGGACTTGGAGGTTATTTTGAAGCGAGTTATTTCTCATTTAATAGTTTACTTGGTGAAGGCTCATTTAATAAAGCATGGATTAAGGAGGGGAAGTTTTATAAACCACATGGTATATTTCTATATTCTCTACTCAAGTTTGGTACTGTTATGACAACAGTTATGTTTATTGTGATGTTTAAATATGTGATCAAGGTTTTATCATTTGCAAAAAAACGATCCAGATCGTTAATGTCGAATAATAGAATATACTATATTATACTTGTTACTTCGGCAATATGTATACCATATATTTATATTGTAATGTATAGCTCTAAACTCCAAATTATGTTCGGTCTGACATTAGGATTCATCACTCTGTCATTTTTTAATACATCAAATAATTCGCAAACCCTTAATAATCCAAATGCATAAGCAAATTTTCATTGATCCTATAAACCGAAATAATAGCCATTTATATTTCAATACAAAATCTATTTTAAATGATCAAAAAAGTGGAAACAAGATGTCTACTATTCTGATTTCAGAAGAATCATTGTGTAAGAATATTAATAGGATACTAACTGATATCAAAGGATATAGAGTAAAAGGAACTAAAGCCAATTTGTTGATAATCAAGACTTATATAACCTTATTGAGCCATAAAAGAAAATATGACAAAATAACCTTTCTATGTTTAGATAATACAATTATACCATTCTTACTACTTAGTAGTTCTTTTATTTTTCGTAATAATAAAATTATAATATATATACACAACAACATTGATACTCTATTAAATAACCGTTTAAAAAGACTGCTTCATACATTGATGTTATATTTTGTAGAGCCAGAAGTCGTACTAATTACAGAAAAAATGCATGAAGAGTATATTACATTATTTCCTAAGGCTAGGACAAAGTTAATTCCTCATTATAATTATGCAGATGTATTGGAAAAGATATACCCCAATACTGGCCTATTAGATTCTAAAAAGTGTAATATATCTATTGTGGGGCGTCAAGCTAAATTATTTAGAAAAAATGAGATGGAAAAAATTGCAAAAATGCGATTTAGAACTGTTCAAGTAAATTTCTTTGGGATTTCGAAAATAGTAGACAATGATGGACTATTCTTCTTTGAAGAAAAACTTAAAGACAATGATTATTTTTCAGTTATTCAAAATTCTGATTTTGTGCTTTTTGCGGATGACATAACTTCTATTAATAGAGCTAGTGGTGTCTTAATGGATACAATAAGTCTTAAGACCCCCTTTATAGCACCAAATTATGGCCATTATCAGGAATATGCCAAGTTCGATGTAGGTTTATTATATAATGATTACGATGAATTGCTTGACATTCTAAGAAAAGTAGAAATTAATAGGATAAAGCCACAAGATTTTGTTGGTTTTAACCGTGCATTACTTTACTCTAGTTAGTTTTGTTTTGAATACTACTCAGTGAGATTATGATATTCTTCTTACACACTTTTCCATTTGCTAATTTGGACTTTAAAAGACTAGTGAACCGTAAACAAAATCTATTTTAAAAATTTATATGCTTTTATACTATTGGTCTAAATTATTAAAGAAGCTAAGAGGAAGTTCAATTCTTAATAGTTTTGTTCATGAAACCTCTAAAATTGAGTCTGGAAGTCTTATAGTTAATACTACTTTTGGGAAACATTCATTCTGTGGGTATAATTGTGAAATTATTAAATGTGAGATTGGTTCTTTTGTATCTATAGCCAATGGTGTTATTATAGGCGGAGGAATGCATCCTATGGGTTGGGTAGGAATGTCTCCTGTTTTTTATGAAGGAAGAGATAGTGTAAGGGCAAAGTTTTCTGAACATAAAAGAGAGGAAGTAAAGAAAACAACAATTGGACATGATGTTTGGATAGGTCGTAATGCGTTAATTAAACAAGGAGTAACTATTGGAACTGGTGCGGTAATAGGTATGGGCAGTATAGTTACAAAGGATGTTCCCCCTTATGCAATTGTTGCAGGAAATCCGGCACGATTGATTCGAAAGCGATTTACAGAAGACATAATAACTGGCCTATTAGCATCTAAATGGTGGGAAATGGAGGAAAAAACATTAAAAGAATATGCGGAAGTAATTAAATATCCTGAACAATTTCTATTAAAATTTAAAATGAGTAACACAAAATGAACATTATGAAACCGAATATACTTATTCTTTATAACTTTATTCTTCATTATCGAATACCTTTTTTTAATGAACTTTGTCAGAATTATAATGTTACTGTTTTGCACTCGGGAAAACCATCTGTTAGTTCAGATGACAAATTCACAGAAATTATTGTTCCTGTAAAGAAAATTGGACCTTTAAATTTTCAGAAAGGTGTATTATCTGAAGTAATGAGAGATAAATATGATATTATCATTGCATTATTTGATGTACGATGGATCAATACACTCATTTCCATTCATACTTATAACAAAAGAGTAAAATATATTTTGTGGGGAGCGTGGATTACTGACAGTTATTTAGCAAATAAGGTAAGGTTATTCTATACAAAAAGAGTATCTTCTAGTGTATTTTATACGAATGAAGCACGACAGGATTTTATTAATAGTGGCATTGATAAATCTAACTTATACGTTGCGAATAATACTTTTGATGTTGGACCGAGAGTTCAATCTTTTGGAAATCCGGAAAAATCTACTATCCTATTTGTGGGAAGTTTAGATAAAAGAAAACAAAACGATGTTTTGTTATATAGTTTTAAAGAGATTATGGACAAAATCCCGCCCCATATCATACTTGTTATTATAGGCGATGGGGAACAAAGAGAATATTTGGAGGAAATTGCTAATAAACTGGAGCTAAATAACAGAATTGATTTTGTGGGTAAATTAAATGATACTAATAAGCTTATGGATTATTATAAAAAAGCAATAGTATCTGTATCTTTTGGACAGGCAGGTTTAACGGTATTACAAAGTTTGGGATATGGTGTACCTTTCATAACAAAAAGAAATGCAATCAGCGGAGGGGAAAAGTCAAATATTAAACATGCCTATAATGGTTTCTTTTGTGAAGATAAACAAAGTTCTCTTTCGGGTTATTTGACTCTGTTATGTAATGATATTGAATATGCCAGAGTTATAGGTAAAAATGCATTTCATTATTATACAAAATATTGTACTATGAAGAATATGGTACAGGGATTTAGAGATGCTATTGAAGGGACAAATATTGCTGTAATTGATGAAACTAATAATATATAAGAAAGAATATGACTAATAAACCCTATCAAATTTGTACAGTTAGTGTCATGGACACTTCCGACTCTCGTATCACTTTTGACGCGAACGGAGTATGTGACCACGTTTTGGATTTTTATGAAAATGTGAAACCCAATTGGCACACTGATGAAAGAGGTCGTCAGGAGTTAGAAGAAACTATGGCCAAAATTAAAAAAGAGGGAGAAGGTAAAGAGTTTGATTGTATCTTGGGGATGAGTGGAGGAATAGATAGTTCTTATATGCTTCACTTGGCCGTGAAGGAGTTTGGTTTACGTCCTCTGGTTTTCCATGTAGATGGAGGCTGGAATTCGGAACTGGCTGTACATAACATCCAGGTGATGGTGGATAAACTTGGATTAGACTTATACACCGAAGTAATTAACTGGGAGGAAATGAAAGATTTCCAGTTGGCTTTTTTCAAGTCGGGCGTTCCTCATTTAGACATTCCTCAGGATCATGCATTTATTGCTACCTTGTATAATTTTGCCGATAAGTATAACATTAAGTATATCCTTAACGGGGGTAATATTTCTACAGAATGTGTGCGTAACCCTATGGAGTGGCTGTATTATGGTACCGATATGGTGCAGATCAAAGATATCATCAGGCGTTTCGGAACTGTAAAAATGGGGTCTTATCCATTCAGTCCTATTTTACGCCATAAGCTTTATTTAAGATACATCAGGAAGATCCAGGTGGTAAAGCCCTTGAACTTCATGCCCTACATTAAGGAAGAGGCACTTCAGTTACTGGCAGATGAATATGGCTGGAAGCCTTATCCTCAGAAACATTTTGAATCGCGTTTCACCAAATTTTATGAAGGTTACTGGCTCCCGGAACGTTTCGGGTTTGATACACGGAGAGTGCAGTATTCCAGCCTGATTCTGACAGGACAAATGACAAGATATGAGGCTTTGGAAAAATTAAGTAAACCGGCCTACGACTCTGAGACTATACAGGATGAATTCAATTATATTGCTACCAAACTGGGGATTTCTTCAGAAGAACTGAGACAGTATTTTAAAATGCCCAAGAAATTCTATTGGGATTATGACAACCAGGTGTCAATGTTCAAAATGGGAGCGAAAGCGCTTAAAATGTTAGGGATAGAAAAATCTATCAAACGATGATAACCATAATAGACTATGGTTCCGGTAATATCAGGGCCATTGCAAATATTTACGAAAAGCTGAAAGTAGATTATAAAATCGCCAAAATACCCGAAGATGCAGTGGGTGCCCGGAAATTATTTTTACCGGGAGTAGGTGCTTTTGATGAAACAATTTCTAAATTAGACAGTATGGGCTTTCGTGAAGTATTAGATAAAGAGGTATTGGAAAACAAAGTCCCGGTTATCGGTATTTGTGTGGGCATGCAGATTTTAGCTGAAAGCAGTGAAGAAGGGGCTCTTCGGGGATTGGGGTACATTAAGGGCAGGGTTAAGAAAATAGATGCTTCTCTACTGCATCAAAAGCCCAAATTGCCGCATTTAGGTTGGAATTCGATTGAAATTAAAAGATCAAATGCTTTGCTACAGGATATAGACCCTGAGATGGGATTCTATTTTCTTCATACCTATTATTTTGAATGTGCAGATGAGGAAGATATACTGACCACAACGGTTTATGGCAAATCGTTTTCTTCAGCTGTAAATCATGAAAATGTCTATGGGATTCAGTTTCATCCGGAAAAAAGTCATCAAAACGGAGTAACTCTACTCCATAATTTCGCAAAACTGTAATGTTACGCTCGAGAATAATTCCTTGTCTTTTAGTACATAAAAAAGGACTGGTAAAAACCATTAATTTTAAAGACCCTAAATATGTGGGAGATCCCATTAATGCCGTAAAAATCTTTAATGAAAAAGAAGTAGACGAATTGGTAGTTTTGGATATTGATGCTACAGTGGAAGGTAGGGAACCGGATTTCGAGATGATAAAAAACCTGGCCATTGAATGCCGGATGCCTTTTTGTTACGGTGGAGGTGTCAAAACGGTAGAACATGCCAAAAAAATTATTGGCTTAGGGGCTGAAAAAGTGGCGCTGAGTACAGCAGCGGTTCAAAATACCAAAATACTGAAGGAAATTGGCGATGCGGTAGGTGTTCAAAGTGTAGTGGTGATCTTGGATGTAAAAAAGAAAAAACTATTGGGTGGCTATGAAATCGTTACTCACAATGGAAAAAAGTCTGCCAACATTAAACTTCCCGATTTTCTAAAACAACTTAGTGAAACGGGTATTGGAGAGTTAGTAATCAACTCTGTAGATGAAGACGGCAAGATGGGAGGATATGATTTCAAACTGTTTGATATGGTCAGAGAGCAAACAGAAATGCCCATGACTATCTTAGGAGGCGCAGGAAGTATTTCAGATATTAAAGATGCCATTACCCGGTATAATACGATCGGGGCTTCTGCCGGTAGCCTTTTCGTGTTTAAAGGGAAATATCGGGCTGTGTTAATTAACTATCCGACTTTTGAAGAAAGAAAAGATTTATATCAGTTACATTAAATCTGAACTTTATAACGAAAAGCTCTTTAAATATTCTACTATGAAACAAATCATACAATCCTTTAAAACCGGAGAAACCCTATTAGAAGATATACCTGCCCCTTTAGTAAGAAGAGGTACTGTGTTGATACAAACCACTCATTCATTAGTTTCTTTAGGTACAGAACGAATGCTGGTGGAGTTTGGCAAATCTAATCTTATTTCCAAAGCCCGGCAACAGCCCGATAAGGTAAAACAGGTACTGGATAAGATCAAGACAGATGGCCTTATGCCCACCATGGAGGCTGTCTTTAATAAGCTGGGTGAACCACTGCCGCTGGGATATTGCAATGTGGGAAAGGTGATAGCGGTAGGTGAAGGGGTCAATGATTTTAAAATTGGGGACAGAGTAGCCTCTAACGGGCAGCACGCTGAGTTTGTTTGTGTGCCCCAAAACTTGGTAGCCCATATCCCCGGTAACGTAAGCGATGAAGAAGCGGCCTTTACAGTAATAGGCTCCATAGGTTTACAGGGAATTCGTCTGTTAAATCCTACATTGGGAGAAACCGTGGTGGTGGTAGGACTTGGACTCATTGGCCTGTTAACAGCCCAGTTACTCCTGGCCAATGGTTGCCGTGTGATAGGCAGTGATATTGATGAGTCAAAGTTGGCCATGGCCAAAGCATGGGGGGTTATACCTTTCAACCCTCTCAAAGGTGACGTGGTAAAGTTTGTAGAAGAGCAAACCCGGGGAGTGGGGGCCGATGGGGTAATTATTACGGCATCGGCTAAAAACAATGATATCATCTCCCAGGCTGCAAGAATGAGCCGTAAAAGAGGTCGGATTATACTGGTAGGTGTGGTCGGACTTGACCTGAGCCGGGCCGAGTTTTATGAAAAGGAGCTTTCTTTCCAGGTGTCATGTTCGTATGGTCCCGGACGATACGATGAGAACTATGAACAAAAAGGAACAGATTATCCCCTACCCTTTGTTCGCTGGACCGAAAAACGCAATTTTGAAGCTGTTTTACAGGCTATAAGTTCAGGGCACCTGAAAGTGAAAGAAATGATCACGGAAGTGGTGGCTTTAGGTGACTACCAAAAAATTTATGGGAGTATAGGAAACAGCCGGGCCATTGCCTCTCTGCTTAAATATGAAACGAAAGAAAATAGTACTCCTTCCAGAAATGTAGTGTTACGAGAAACCGATTTTTCTACTTCTAAAGGGGTAATAGGTATTATTGGGGCTGGTAATTTCACTAAAATGACGATGTTGCCTGCCTTAAAAGGAAGCGGGGCATCGTTTAAATATGTAGCCAGTAATGGCGGGGTTAGTGGTACCGCATTGGCTCAAAAATATGGGATTGCTAATTCTACTACTGATTATAAAGAGATGTTGAATGATAGCGAGGTAGATTTGGTTCTCATTACTACCCGCCATAATTTGCATGCCTCTATGGTTATTGAATCTTTACAGGCTGGCAAAAATGTGTTCGTGGAAAAACCCCTGGCCCTCAACCATGAAGAACTGGATAGAATAATCGAGGCACAACAGAACTCGGGTAAAACGCTTACTGTAGGCTTCAACCGGCGCTTTTCTCCTCATATAGAGAAAATTAAACAATTGGTCGGAGATAGCCCAATGAATGTAATTGCTACTATGAATGCCGGATTTATCCCCTCTAATGTATGGGTACATGATATGAAAACAGGGGGCGGGCGTATTATAGGGGAAGCTTGTCATTATATTGACCTGATTACTTATCTCACAGGAAGTAAAGTAAAAGCGGTGTGCATGAACGCTATGGGTGTAAATCCGGAAGAGAATACCGACAATGCGTCTATTTTATTAAAGTATGACAACGGATCATCGGGCGTGATCAATTATTTTGCGAACGGCTCCAAAGCCTACTCCAAAGAAAAGGTGGAAGTTTTCTCGCAGGAACGTACATTGATTATGGATAATTTCAGGAAAACGGAAGGTTTTGGCACCAAGGGGTTTTCGAAGTTAAAAACTTCGCTTGACAAGGGTCATAAAAACCAGTTTAACCGATTGATTGAGCGGGTACAGCACGGTGGCGGACCGTTAATTACACTGGATGAGATTATTAATACAACCCAAGCATCCTTTGCAGCGATTGAGAGTTTAAAGAGGGGGGAATGGGTGTATGTGGGACAGTCTGAGCTATAAGGAAAGTAATATAAAGAAATAATCAGCATAATTAAACCTGCGGGGTGATGGAATACGATAGCCAGCCATTTTCAGGTATAGATGATGTGCTATACATTATAGGGAATGGTTTCGATTTATTCCATGGTGTTCGGTCTTCTTATGCAGATTTCAAGCAGTATACTAAGGTAAAAAATCCTCAATTATTTCAGCAACTTAATGTTTATTTTGAAGGAACTGACCTATGGAGTGATTTTGAGAATTCTTTGGGGTACTTAAGCCGGAAAGCAGTACTATATGATGCATCAATAATGTTACCCGACTTTGACAGTGACCTTACAGGGTTACAAATGGCTGAAATACTTATGGCCGGTGACTTTATTGCTGGAGTTTTGAATGAGTTGCTTACAGATATCAAAAAAACGTTGCACCAATGGGTACTATCTTTAAAATTGTCGTATACTAAAATTCAAACACGTTTGAATTTGGATTATTACGCTCGTTTTATCAATTTTAATTATACCACTTTTCTTGAGTCTTTGTACGGAATTGAACGTGATCGGATCAATTATATCCATGGCAATAAATTGCACCCTATTGGGAGCTTGATAGTAGGCCATGGAAGTACCAATGATGAGGCTTTTGAAACCTGGTATAAACAGAACAGAATCAAAACAAGGAATAAAGTGGTTTACGATGCTTATTTTAACAGGAAATTCCATCACCCTTCACTCGAATTGGTTGTGGAAAGTATTGAAGAGTATTTCGAAAATTCTGCAAAAGCCACTTCGCAGATCATTGATGCTAACCGAACGTATTTTTCCCGTTTGTCTGGTATAAAATATATTTATGTATTGGGACATTCTGTTTCAAAGGTTGACGTCGCCTATTTTCATGAGATTATACGGAATAACCAGAATTCCAAAGCGATTATGTGGCTGATGGCCTACCATAGGCCTGCCCAACGAGATATTTTGTATAAAAAACTGTCTGGTATAGGAATATCGCCTCGACAAATCACCATGATCACCTGGGATTTCTTATGTCAAAAAGTATGAAAGCAAAAATTTCCCAACTCTTCGACTTTGTCTCCAATATGGGTTGGAGGTATATCTTATTTAGAACAGGATATACCCTCGGTACCCGAATTGGTTGGCTGAAACGTAGGTTTCCACCGGCTTTCCCGACATTGGAGAATATCTCGCTTGCTTACTGGCGGGAAGAGACGCCTCTTTTCTTTTTTGCAGGAAAAACTATTCCAGGCCTTACACCTACTCCGTCTGATTGCTTGCAGCAGAATTTTAGGGAGATCAGGGAAGGAGAGTTTACTTTTTTCTCGCATCTGAAATACCGGGTAGAAGAAGGTGCGGCAGGCTGGCATACTAATCCGGATACGGGTTATAAGTACGATATCACAAAACATTGGACGGAGATTGCTGATCTCTCGAAAGAGGCGGGAGACATCAAGTTTGTTTGGGAGAAAGCGCGGTTTTCTTTTTTATACGATGTGATTCGCTACGATTACCATTATGGCGAAGATTGTTCAGCGTTTGTGTTGGGGCAGATCGAGTCATTTATTGATCACAATCCGTTGAATTTTGGCCCACATTACAAGTGCAGCCAGGAAACCAGCCTGCGGGTGATGAACTGGACTTTTGCCCTTTACTACTATAGGGATTCCAAGTGGCTAACGGAAGAGCTGTTCCGGAAAATCATGCAATCTATATATGGTCAGTTGCACCATGTTTATCAAAATATTAATTTTTCGCGTATTACAGTTCGCAATAACCACGCCATTACGGAAACGCTTATGCTGTATCTTAGTGGCTTGCTATTCCCCTTTCTGCCTGACACCCAGAAATGGTCACAGAATGGAAAGCGATGGTTTGAGGAGGAGATTGCCTATCAGATCTATGAAGACGGTACTTTTTTGCAGTTTTCTATGAATTATCACAGGGTAGTGATTCAACTGCTGACCTGGGGGCTGCGCCTGGCAGAGTTGCACGGGCAACGCTTCAATCCGGTGGTTTATGAGCGAGCCTCCCAATCATTGCGTTTTTTGGATGCCTGTACGGATCCGGTAACGGGAGAATTACCCAATTACGGAGCCAATGACGGGGCGTTGTTTTTCAGGATGACGGACGACGACTATAGAGTTTATACTTCCCAGCTCAATGATCTCCGCGCCGTATTGCAGGGCAAGGTGACGCGTGCTGAAGAAAGTGTGCACTGGTACGGTATCGCTGCTGTCGAAACAGAAGCTGTTTACCGGGAAGGTATACACAGCTTTACCAGGGGCGGTTACTATGTGGCGCAGGAGGATACCATCAAAACGTTTATTCGGTGCGGTGCCTACCAGGATCGGCCTTCCCAGTCAGATAACCTACACCTGGATCTATGGGTAGACGGTATTAATTACCTATGGGATACGGGCTCTTATAAATACAATACCGAAGACCATTTGTTAAATTATTTTAACGGAGTAGCGGGCCATAATACGGTAGGTGTAGCCGGACAGGATCAGATGTTGAAGGGTAGGCGATTTATCTGGTTTTACTGGGTGAAGAAAACGAGGGGTAGGTGGGAATCCGGGCAGCTTGAAAACACGCTGCTTTTTGAAGGTCAGATTAAAGCGTTTCGGCATTTGGGAGGTATAACCCACAAAAGGACGGTGTTTAAACCAACACAGGAATTGGAGTGGACGGTGAAAGATGAACTGGAGGGAAAAGGGGATAAAATCGCTCACCAATTTTGGCACATTAATCCGGCCGTAGAACACCTGGTAGAGATCAGCAGTACGGACGCCTATGGGCAAAAGCTGAAACCTGTTCGTGAAATTCAATCGTATTCAAGATATTACGGAACCAGGATGGATTCCATCCGGCTCACTTTTCAGACACAAACAACCGGTTTTAAAACGGTCATTAAAATTACACCGCCCATTATCTCAAAACCATGAATATCTTACTTTTACATCAATATTTTTTAGAAGACGATGATGCCGGGGGCTCTCGCTGGAATGAAATAACCCGAACCTGGACGGATGCGGGTCATGCAGTGACTGTGATTGCGGGTATGATGCATGCCAATGGCCTGGAGAAGCGCACCGAATACAAGGGAAAATATTTTATAAGCCGACAGCAGGGTAAGGTATTGGTGCATCGTACGCATGTATCGGAATCATACAATAGCGGATTTCTAGGACGTTTATGGGGATATTTCTCTTTTATGTTTTCTTCATTATGGGCCGGGCTTTTTAAAGTAAAAGGATCATACGATGTGTTGGTAGTTACCTCTCCTCCCCTTTTTGTGGGAATCTCAGGGTACCTTATAGCTCTTTTTAAGCGGCTTCCAATGGTATTTGAAGTACGTGATCTCTGGCCCGAATCAGCTATTGATACAGGAGTTCTGACCAACAAGTATATTATACGACTTGCCTATGCTGTGGAAGCCTTTCTCTACAAAAAGGCTAAGCTTATCAATGTGCTTACTCCTGCTTTCTATAATACCCTGAGAGATAAAAAAGGTATTTCAATTCAGAAATTGCTCATGATTCCGAATGCTGCTGATTTTTCATTGTCAGATGAGGTGATGCATAGTTTTGACCGATCGAAATTTAGAGAAGAAAATGACCTGGACGGGCATTTTGTGATTACTTATGTAGGCGCACACGGAGTAGCGAATCACCTGGATCAGGTACTCGATGCTGCACTTCTCCTGGGAGATACCTCGGTGCTATTTTTATTGGTGGGACAGGGAATGGAGAAGGCACGATTAATTGAGAAAGCGGGGAAAATGAGTATAAAAAATGTACGTTTTCTGGATTCAGTTCCTAAAAAGGAAGTTTTCAAATACATTTTAGCGTCTGAAATGGGGATGTCGGTGCTGAAAAAAGTGGATACTTTTAAAACCGTTTATTCTAATAAAACATTTGACTATTTTTCCTGTAAAAAGCCAATACTGATGGCGATTGATGGGGTGTCACGACAATTAGTAGAAAACGCCGGAGCCGGGGTATATGTAGAACCGGAAAACTCTGCTGAATATAACCGTATTATAAGGCAATACCTGGCAGATTCGCAGCGGCTGCAGATAGAAGGAGAAAATGGTTATTTGTATGCAAAAGCCCATTTTGACAGAGAAGTTTTAGCGAAAAATTATTTGGAAGCGCTGAAGAGGATTTCTAACTAATAATTGATTCTGTCATGTATATAAAATTTAGCGGGATGATACACCGCTTTCAGCTATCAGCAGGCATCCGGTTTTGTATTAAAAGAAGTTTTTGTGCTTATATCCACAAAAAATAAAAATAAAGTATTACTTTTAAGGTTGTAACTATAAAAAATGATTTTAAGGCCCGCCTATTTAGACGATTTAAAACCCTTTATCGACAAGCCGCAGATAAAGATTATTACCGGAATCAGGCGTTCGGGGAAATCAACTGTATTACATTTATTGAGAGAAGAGTTACTGGCAAGAGGAGTAAAACAAGAGCAGATTATTGCTGTCAATTTTGAAAGTTTTGCATTTTCTGAGCTGTTAACGGCAACAAAATTATACGCGTACATCCGGAACGGAATCAAAACGGAGCAAAAATATTACCTGCTTTTAGACGAAATTCAGGAAGTAGAAGATTGGGAAAAAGCAGTCAACTCGTTTTTGGTTGACTTTCAGGCTGATATTTACCTTACCGGCTCTAATTCTCATTTATTATCTTCAGAATTAGCTACTTACCTGGCGGGACGATATGTAGAGATTCCGGTTTATACTTTATCCTATAAAGAATTTTTAGATTTCAGAAACCATTATTTTTCCGAAAAACAAAATACAGAAAATCTCTTTTTGCACTACCTGAGAAAAGGAGGCTTTCCCGTCATCCATACCGCAGATTATCCCGAAGAATCGGCTTATAAAGTGGTCTATGACATTTATTCTTCCGTTATTTTACGGGATACGGTACAGCGTTACAAAATCCGCGATGTGGAGCTCCTTGAACGTGTTATTAAATATGCGTTTGACAATATCGGGAATACATTCTCGGGCAAAAATGTAGCAGACTATTTCAAAAGTCAGCAGCGGAAAGTAGATGTCAATACGGTTTACAATTATCTGAACGCTTTGGAAGGCGCTTTTATTCTGTACCGTGTTCCCAGGTACGACATCAAGGGTAAGGAGATTCTGAAAACACAGGAAAAGTTTTATGTAAGCGATATTTCCATTATTTACGCCACAATGGGCAACCGCGACCGGATGATTTCCGGAATTTTGGAAAATATTGTTTTTTTGGAACTGAAAAGAAGAGGCTATAAAGTATATGTCGGAAAATCAGACCAGGTGGAAATAGATTTTGTAGCCGAAAAACAAGGAAACAAAATCTATGTACAAGTGGCCTATAAATTAGAAAATGAACAAACGGTACATCGGGAGTTTGGAAGTTTATTAGCTATACATGACCAATACCCCAAATATGTTGTAACCATGGACAACTTTTGGAAAGACCCGATAGAGGGGATTAAACATTTGTTTATTACTGATTTTCTGCTGAAAGAAACCTTGTATTAAATGAAAAAATAGTTGATGTATAAAAACTATATCAAGCGGATTATTGATTTCTGTGCGGCCTTGTTCGGGTTATTGCTTTTGAGCCCTGTCTTTCTCCTGGTAACCGCCGGCTTGTTTTTTGCAAACCGTGGTAAGCCGTTCTTTTTCCAGGCCCGGCCGGGAAAAGGGGAAAGAATCTTCCGGATTATCAAGTTCAAAACCATGAACGATAAAAAAGATAAAGACGGGAATCTCTTGCCTGATGCAGACCGTTTAACTCCTGTAGGGGCTTTTGTGCGGAAAACTTCCCTGGATGAAATTCCGCAGCTGATCAATGTGGTGAAAGGCGATATGTCACTTATTGGCCCCCGCCCTCTCCTGGTGCAGTATCTGCCTCTGTATAATGAAGTGCAGAAAAGAAGGCACGAAGTACGCCCGGGCATCACCGGCTGGGCACAGGTCAACGGCCGGAATGCCATCAGCTGGACGCAAAAATTTGAGTACGATGTGTGGTATGTGGATCACATTTCTTTTTTACTGGATGTAAAAATAGTATTTTTGACCCTTAAGAAAGTATTTATACGGGAAGGGGTCTCCCAGGAAGGACAGGCCACAGCAGAAGAATTCAGAGGCAATGCCTGAAACAAATAGAAATCGGATGATGTATTTATTCGGCGCCAGCGGCCACGGGAAAGTAGTGGCTGAAATAGCAGAACTGCTGCAGCTGAAGATTGCAGCTTTTGTGGACCAGGACCGATCGAAAAAAGAATTGTTGGGCTATGAAGTAATTCATGAGCTCCTGGAGGAGTCCCTGGAAATGTTCATTGCCATCGGCCAAAACGGTACCCGGAAGAAAATTGCGGAGCAATATGCCGCCGCCTCCTATCCTCTATTGATTCACCCACAAACTGCTATTTCAACAAGAACGATTTTTTTTGAGGGAACAGTAGTTATGGCGGGTGTTTCGGTTAATGCGGGTGTAAAAATCGGTAAGCATTGTATCATCAATACCAATGCCTCCATAGATCATGACTGCGTGTTGGAAGATTTCGTACACATTTCTCCCAATGCAGCCCTGGCCGGAGATGTAAAAGTGGGTGAAGGTTCGCACGTAGGTATCGGCACCTGTGTGATCCAGGGGATTACCATTGGAAAATGGTGTACCATTGGTGCCGGTACTGTAGTGATCCGGGATGTACCGGATGGCGCTACCGTGGTGGGAAACCCGGGGAGAATTATCAAAAAAGCTAAATAGATTATTGTTATATTTGCAGCAATAAACTACTGATGATAGATAGTATTCCTCCGGGGCTAAATATACCCGGAACTAATTAATATACATGAAAACAAAAATCTGGCTGTCTTCTCCGCACATGGGCGGAGGTGAAATGAAATATATCCGGGAAGCTTTTGAGCAAAACTGGATCGCCCCACTCGGGCCCAATGTAGATAATTTTGAAAAAGAGCTGGGGGAATACCTGGGCGTTGGTCATGTGGCTGCCTTAAGCTCGGGAACAGCTGCCATTCACCTGGCCCTGATCCTTTCCGGGGTGACGCAGGGAGACGAGGTACTGTGCCAGTCGTTTACTTTTTCCGCTTCGGCAAATCCCATTCTCTACCAGGGGGCCACTCCGGTATTTATTGATTCGGAAGAAACTACCTGGAATATGTGCCCGGTGCTATTGGAAGAAGCAATTCGGGAGCGGATACGCTTGGGCAGGAAGCCTAGAGCCTGTATTGCCGTACACTTATACGGAATGCCGGCAAAGATTGCAGAGATCAGGACGGTGTGCGATGCCTATGATATTGTACTGATCGAAGATGCCGCTGAAGCTCTGGGCTCACACGTCGGAGGCAAGATGCTGGGCACCTACGGTAAATTCGGTATCCTTTCGTTTAACGGTAACAAAATTATCACTACTTCAGGCGGCGGTGCCCTGGTGTCAGACGATGAAGAGGCGATCCAAAAAGCCCGCTTCTACAGTACCCAGTCGCGCGATAACGCCCCACATTACCAGCATTCGGAGATCGGCTACAATTACCGCATGAGCAATATTGTAGCGGGTATTGGCCGCGGGCAGCTGGAAGTGCTGCAGCAATGGATACAAAACCGCCGGGCCAATTTTGATTTTTACAGCCGTACACTGGCGCTTGACTGGCAAAAAGAGCCCGAAGGGTACTTCAGTAACCGTTGGCTGAGCTGTGCGCTCTTCGGCTCCATGGAAGAGCGAGAACAGGTACGTCTGCGCCTGGCTGATGAGAACATAGAGTCACGCCCCCTATGGAAGCCGATGCACCTGCAGCCGGTTTTTGAAAAATACCCGGTTTACACTAACGGTGTATCCGAAGACCTGTTTGAAAGAGGGCTGTGCTTCCCTTCCGGATCCAATCTCACGGAGAGCGACCTGGAACGGGTAGTCGCCAACTTCAAATGAGCTCTTGCCATACAGCTTTTGTACTCTCTCCTTCTGAGAATACAAAGGCTGTAAAAGCTGTTATAAATTTTGGTAAGATATTTTTTAGGATTGTTCAAAGAACTTCTTGAAATTTATCTTTCATTGTTGGTGTAAATCCGCTCGTTGTATTATCTTTGAAACTGAATAAACCCATCCTTTACAGTAATGAAACATGAAAACGAAATTCCGGTTTCCTTTTCCTCCTTTAAGCGGAAAAGAGATACGTTGTGTTCTTCGAACCCTATTTAGGGGTATTTTTATTCTACCCTCGACTGCTCCGAAATCGTACTATGGTGAGGCAGCAGCTGAATTGTATTTAACATTATGTCCGGAAGTATTGCGGAGAAAACGGCAAATATTTTCGGGTGGTTTCTATGGGCTGCACAACACCTGAAAAGAGGCTAATCATTTACGTACATGTATTATGAAAAATAGATTTAAACGCCTGGTAAACCGCTATAAAAACAAATTTGTATCCCATTGGCTGATCCTGGGGATGGATATGACCATTGTGGTATTCTCTTTCTTCCTGGGCACCTATATCCGGTTCAATTTTGACCTGGAATACCTGGATCCCGGCCTGTATAAGTATCACCTGGGCCTGGTGATGGGGATAAACCTGCTGTCTTTCCTGTTCTGGCGAACGCACCGGGGGATCATCCGCCACAGCAGCCTGGAAGAATCAAGAAATGTATTGTACGCCTGCCTGACGGCTTTTTTCCTGTTGCTGGCCATTGGCTACTCCCGTAAAACCGATTGGGGACCCTACCTGCACATTCCGCCGTCTATCCTGCTGATTGACTTTTTTGTCTCCGTTTTCACGCTGCTGGGTAGCCGGGTGCTGATCAAGCACCTGTACCGTAAGCTGACATCAACCTACAAAAATGAACAGAAGGTAATCATTTACGGAGCAGGTACTTTGGGCATGGCCACCAAAAAAGCGCTGAGCCACGACCAGGCCAAACGATATCGTATCTTGTTTTTTGTGGATGATGACCCGGGTAAAACAGGTAAAAGCCTGGAGGGTATCCGGATTTACAACCATGCCCAGGCGCTTCACCAGTTAAGAAAGGACGGGAACGAGCATAAGGACATTGAGCTCATTTTTGCCATTCATAAGAACGGTTCGGCCATTAAAGCCTCGTTGACAGAAGAATTCCTGGAAATGGGCTTACGGCTGAAAGTGGTACCGCCCATTGAAAAATGGCTGGACAATACCCTCAGCAGCAAACAGATTGCCAATGTGAGCATTGAAGATCTGCTGGAACGGCCCAGCATACAGATGGATAATGCGCAGGTGGCGGGGATCGTGCGGGAGCGCTGCGTTATGATCACGGGGGCAGCCGGCTCGATCGGCAGCGAGATAGTACGACAGGTTCTGCTGCTGAAGCCGGCCTGTGTGGTGCTGGTAGACCAGGCAGAATCGGCCCTGTATGACCTGGAGAGTGAGCTGCTGCGGATGGGCGAAGCCCATATCGGTAATACGCGATTCGTGATCAAGGTAGAGAATATCATCAACCGGGTAGAGATGAAACGGATCTTTGAGCAGTACCGGCCGCACCTGGTCTTTCATGCGGCGGCTTACAAGCATGTACCGCTCATGGAGGCCAACCCGGCCAAGGCCATGGAGGTCAACGTATTGGGAACCCGCAACCTGGCCGACCTGGCTGTGCGGTACGGCGTAGAGAAATTTGTGTTTATTTCTACCGATAAGGCGGTGAACCCTACCAACGTGATGGGGGCCAGTAAGCGCCTGGCAGAGATGTATGTGCAGAGCCGGAATTCGCAGGCTACCCGTTTTATCACCACCCGTTTCGGGAATGTGCTGGGCAGTAACGGTTCGGTGATTCCGCTGTTCCGGAAGCAGATCGAGGCCGGCGGGCCGGTAACGGTGACGCATCCGGATATTATCCGCTATTTTATGACTATCCCTGAAGCCTGCCAGCTGGTGCTGGAAGCGGGGACCATGGGCAAAGGGGGCGAGATTTTTGTGTTTGATATGGGGGTGCCCGTACGGATTGCCGACCTGGCGGTGAAGATGATCCGGCTTTCTGGCCTGGAGCCCTATACGGGCATCCCCATTGTCTATAGCGGGCTGCGTCCCGGTGAAAAATTATACGAGGAACTACTGAACAACGGGGAATCGGTATTGCCGACCTACCACCCCAAGATCATGATTGCCCAGGTGATGCTGCATGACGACGGGCTGATCGGTCACGAGCTGGAACACCTGCAGGCCGTTTACCGGGAAAGCCCGGCCCTGGAGTTGGTGCGTTTCCTGAAAAAAATGGTGCCGGAGTATATCTCCAACAATTCACCCTACGAAAAACTGGATCAAACTGCGGGTAGCGAAGTGGAAATCCGGTAAATATTCCTTATTTTTGCGCATTATTCTATCTATAGCATGCAAACAAGAACTTTGTTCCCCATCCTGGTAACGGTATTCTTCGGAATGCTGGTATTCCAGTCCTGCAGAAGCCCCCGGGAATTATCCTACTTCCAGGCAGCCGATTCCCTGGCCTACAAGCAGATTCCCGGTATACAGCCGGAAGTTTCCCGGATTCAGCCGAACGATATCCTGGCCATTACCATTACTTCCATGGACAAAGAGTCGAACGAGATTCTCAATTTTGCCAATATTAACCCCCTCCAAATGAGTACTTATCCCGGGCAAACAGGGGCGGCACAACGTAGTCAGCCACTTGGCTATCTTGTAGATGCCCTGGGTTTTGTGGAACTGCCTTTTGTGGGTAAGGTAAAAGTGAACGGCTTTACGCTTTCGGAGGCGGCGGGCACTATTCGTTCCCTGGTGGACTCCAGCCTGGTAGTGGAACCGGCGGTGAACGTACGTTTCCTGAACCGTAAATTTTCCGTATTGGGAGAAGTAGCAAAAACCGGTACCTTTAACCTGCTGGATGATCGCACTACCCTACCGGAAGCCCTGGCCATAGCGGGCGACATCGGGGTATACGGAAACCGGGAACGGGTGATGGTTATCCGGGAGAGTGAAGGCGTACGGGAAATAGCCCGGGTCAACCTGCGTACAGAAGAGATCTTTGACTCCCCCTATTACTATATCCGCCACGGTGACCTGATTTACGTGGAACCCCTGAAAGAAAAAGCTACGAATACCGACCGGCAGGTGCAGCTGGCCCCTATTGTGTTGAGTGCCATCAGCACCACCATTGTCTTGTTTACCTTTATTATCAACGTATTCAAATAATTCTACATGGAAGAAATGGATTTCCGGCAGCAGGAAGAGGCCGCTTTTGATCTGAAAGCTACGATATTGCAGTATCTCCGGCACTGGCTATGGTTTGTGATCGCCCTGTTTTTATGCCTGGGCGCTGCCTGGCTGTACCTGAAGCGAACAACTCCTATGTACCAGGTATCCGCTTCTATTTTGATCAAAGATGAAAAGAAAGGAGCCAGCAACGAGATGCTGAAAGACCTGGACCTCTTTGCGGGTAGCAAGCTGGTAGATAACGAAGCCGAGGTACTGAAGTCGCGGATGCTGATGGAAAAGGTGGTGGACGAGCTGAACCTGACCGTGAGCTATTACAGTGAAGATCGGTTCAGGGATTTTGAGTTGTACAGTGAAAGCCCGGTACGGGTTACAGCCAACCGACTGGAAAGCTATGCCTATGAAAACCCGGTATATATCCGTCCGCTGGGTGAACAGAAATTTGAGCTCCTGGACGAAAATCGCCGCCTGATGGGTACCTTCCTGTATACCCAATCGGTGAAGAGTAAATACGGCACGTTCCGGGTATTTAAGCAACCGGATACGGGCGAAGACCTGGTGAAAGTACGGTTTATTTCCCGTGACCGGATGATTGATCAACTCTTGCGGGATATCAATGTGGGCCTTTTAAATAAGAACAGTACGGTACTCTCGTTAACTTACCAGAGTGCTGTACCGGAAAAGGGGAAGGCCATATTGTCTAAATTGCTGGATGTATATACCTTCACCTCCCTGGAAGATAAAAACCGGGAAGCGACGAATACGCTCCGGTTTATTGAAGAGCGGTTGAAGCTGGTAACGGGCGAACTCTCGGATGTGGAAAAGGATGTGGAGAGGTACAAGACCTCGGCCGGGATCACGGATCTGAGCGCGGAATCCAACCTGTTCCTGGAAAAAGTAAAGGATAATGACAGCAAGCTGAGCGAGGTGGATATCCAGATCAAGGTATTGGAAGGAGTGGAACGCTATGTAAACAGCGAAGGAGCTACCTCTAATGTAGCCCCGGCTACGCTGATGGTGACCGATCCGGTGCTGACCTCTTACATTGAAGGCCTTAGCCAGCTGGAGCTGCAGAAGGAAAAGATATCAAAGGGAGCCCGGAGCAGCAACCCTTTCCTGGAGACCATCAATACACAGATTGCCAATACCAAGCAGGCGATACGGGAGAACCTGTCCAACCAGAAGCGCAGCCTGACCATTACCCGTACGGCTCTGCAGGGCAATAACAACCGGCTGGAAGGGGCTATCCGAAGTATTCCCCGCAAAGAGCGGGAATATGTGGGTGTACAACGCCAACAAAATATCAAGGAAAATCTGTACCTGATCCTGTTGCAGAAGCGGGAAGAAACGGCCCTCTCGTACGCTTCTACGGTAACTGACAGCCGGATCGTAGACGTGCCGAACAGTACTTCAGTGCCGGTAAGTCCCAAAAAGAACATTATTTTCCTGGCCGCACTTATGCTGGGTATCCTCCTGCCGGCCGGCTACATTTACGGGCGGGAAATGCTGATTGATACCGTGCAGTCTAAAAAAGAAATCGAGGCGAAAACAGGACTGGCGGTATTCGGGGAGATAGCTCTGAGGGACAAACGGGAGAAGAGCAACTTCATTGATGCCAAAGGCCGGGATTTCATAGCCGAGCAGTTCCGGACTATCCGGACCAACCTGCAATACCTCAATAAGGAAGACAACGGGAAGGCCATGACCATCCTGCTGACCTCGTCGATGTCGGGAGAAGGAAAAACCTTTGTGGCGCTTAACCTGGCTGCCAGCATAGGGATGCTGGGCAAAAAAGTGCTGATGATGGAGCTGGACTTGCGGAAGCCCAAGCTTTCGGAATATATGAATATCAAACCGAAAAAAGGAATTACCCATTACCTGACGGGGCAGGCTGAAGAACACGAGCTGGTGACGGCTACGGTGATTGAGAGCATGTACCTGATTTCAAGCGGCCCCATACCGCCTAACCCGTCTGAGCTGTTAGCCGGTGATAAAATTCAAAAGCTGATCGAGGTGTATCAGCGCTCTTTTGATTACATTATCCTGGATATGCCGCCTATCGGGCTGGTGTCGGATGCTTCGTTGCTGGCCCCGCTGGCCGATACCTGCTTCTACCTGATCCGGCATGAGATAACGCCACGAAATCACCTGAATTTCCTAAAAGATTTGTCGAAAAGCAAGCGGTTTAAGTCAATTAATGTTATCTTTAACGGCGTTAACTACAAAAACAGCAGGGAATACGGCTATGGGTACGGCAGCTATTACGGCTACGGTACGTATGGGTATGGGGATGAGAAGAAGAGGAAGGGACTGTTTTCGAGGAGATAGTAGTTCCGAGTTCCGAGTTTTGAGTGGAGAGTATCCTAAGCGATACTCAACTACCCGGAACTAGGTACTCGGAACTCTCCACTCGGAACTAACATAAACTATCTATCCATGAAACTATTACTCATTATAGGCCTGTTAACAGGCTCACCGGATACGGTGAAGGCTGAATCCGTGCAACTGAACATAAGCACGCTGGGCGGTGGATTGGAAAGTTCTTTCCGGTTTACCGCCCGGCCTGTTTCTATACGGGCCGGGGTAAATTATGTGTGGTTCAGGAAACCGCTTCGCTTTGAAACCGCCACTGACAGCTACCTGAACGCACAACCCGATATTTACAGCGGCCATGTATATGTACTGGCCGACTATCACTTTCTGAAGAAACGCTGGCTGCGGGCTACCGCCGGACTGGCCTATGCCCCTTTCCAACGTTATGCAGCCTTTTTTGATACCGACAGTGACCTGAAGCTAGGTGAAATGACCATACCGAAAAATGAATTCGGCCATACTGACCTGGAGATACGGTGGAACCGGCTGAAGCCTTACCTGGGTATAGGTATCGGCAGGCAGGTGATGCAGAAACGGGTGGGCCTGGGTCTTGACCTGGGCGTGTTTCACCTGGGAAGCCCGAAGCTCCGGCTGAACTACGAAGGTTTTCTGGAAACCACCACCATTGACGAAGAGGTGTTGAAAATCCAGCAGAATATGAGGGGATACAGGTTTTATCCGTACCTCTCGATACAGGTTAAGTACCGGGTGTATTAGTTCCGGATAGCGACTGACACAATTATCAATAAAATTTAATTTTATGAAAAATCTGCTTTTCCCTCTCCTGACTTTCATCGTTATTGCATGTAAAAATCCGGTGGAAGATTTTGTGCTGGGCTTTAAGGAGCCTATTGAGACCGGTACTTTGCGGATACAGTTTAACCTGCCGGAAGAAGGTAAGGTGCCCGCTGACCTGAAATTTTCAGTTACCGGGCCGGATGCCGCCCAAATAGTAAGCCACCTGAATACCCCCAAATACCGTATCAATGCAGAAGGGGTGGTGGTACTGGCCCTGGCGCCGGAGCTCGAGCCTACTCCCGAGCAACCGGTTGATTTTACGGTAGTAGCCGAAGCCGCCGGCTACCTGAAGGTGATCAGAAGATTCCGGTATACGGCGCGGACCAACCGGAGCTTCAGTGCCCGGCTGATCAAAGCCGGGCAGACCGGGGCAATGGCTACACGCCAGCTGGAAATAGACGATCAGGCAGCCGTAGAGGTGGCTAACGGAGCCGAAAAGCTGGAGCTGCACCTGCCGGCAGGGAACCGTTTCTTTGATGAAAACGGGCAGGCCCTCAGCGGCACCCGCGAGCTGAGCCTGATCACTTATTCTGCAGCCGGCGCACAGAGTCGCCTGCCCGACGGCGGAACGGCCGCAAAACCCCTGAATGCAGGAGGAAAACCGCTGGCCAACCCGTTTACGGTGAGCCGGGTGGCCGGTATGGTATCTATAGAGATGAGCACGAAGAACCAGGAGGTGATCCGCTCTTTTAAAGAGCCCTTGCAGGCGGTGATGCAGCTCAACCCCAACACGCTTCACCCGGTGACCGGCAAGCCCATTAAAGCAGGCGACCGACTGGATATCATCAGCTACGATACCGATGAAGGCGTATGGAAGCTGGAAGGAGAAACAGCCGTCAGCAAAAATGCCGGCGGGGCGCTGGTAGCGGAGTTCCCTATCCCCCACCTCAGCTACTGGATAGCCGGCTGGATACAGGAGATTTGTGCCAAAGGGCCGTCGTTCCGGGTTTCGAGCGACTATACCAACCTCGACATCAGCCATCTTGCCCGGCTGGTCAACGCCAGGGACGGCAGCGTGATCAAAGAATATTACCTGTCCCTGAATAAGGGAAAAACACTTAATGTAAGCCTGCTTCCGGCCCAGGACGACCCGGTTAAACTGGTAGTGCTGGATTACAACAATTACCACGGCGGGAACAAAGCCAAAGTACTGGCGACTTCTGCAGCCGTACCGCTGTGCGAAAGCAGAACAGTGGACCTGCCGGCCGTTCGGGCCACTCTACCCAAGCCGCTGACCATTGAGATGAACAATACGTGCCCGAACGGCTCGACCATCCCTGACAGCAAGCTGCCGGCCCAGCTGCGGATACAGTTCAGCGAGGTGGGTAAAAATGCCTGGAAAGACGCCGGGGTAATTACACGGGGAGCCAAAACCGCTGTTACCTACCGTTTACTGATCGGTAGGCGCTATGACCTGCGGGGCAGCACCGACGGGGGCGTCAGCTGGCCATACCAGACGCTGAATGCACATATTGATAAGGCGTATTGGCTGGCGGATCTGAAGGATCTGGGGTATTGTAAGTAGTGGCGAGTACCGAGTTCCGAGTTGAGCGTATCCAAAGCGGTGCCAAATTACCCGGTACTCGGCACTATCAAAGCTTTTTGTTAAGAAAAGGATATTTTTGAATCCAAGCCTGCAGATCACGGGAAGAAGACAGGTAGCGACGGAGGGTATCGGCGTGCCGCTGATGGTGGAGGTCGGTGCCCAGGAAATCGGCCATCCCGGCCTGCACCAGCTGCTGCCCGGTTTTCATGATTCCTTTGCCGTAATACCCGGTTAGGGAAAGCAGGTTAACCTGAAGCAGGCAACCCAGGCTTTTGATCTCGTTGAATTTCGGGACATGCCAGTAGGTATACCTTTCCGGGTGCGCCAGCACGGGCTGGTAGCCGTTGGTCTGGAGGCTGAAGATCACTTTTTCGAGGTTGGGTGAAGGCGCCACAAACGACATTTCAATGAGCACGTAGCGCTCTGCACCGAAGCAGAGGACGTCGTCCTCTTCGACCAGCTTTTCAAAATGGAGATCGGTAAAGTATTCGGCCGCCGCTTCAATTTCTACCGGGATGGCCTGCCGGGCCAGCTCTTCCCGAAGCTCTTCGGCCCCTTCGCGGATACGTGCGCTGGTATTGGAGTATACACCCTGCATAATATGTGGTGTGGTGATCAGCCTGGAATACCCCATTTCGTTCAGGGTTCTGATCAGCTGAATGCTGGTAGCGAGGTCGGGTGAGCCGTCGTCAATTCCGGGAATGAGGTGAGAGTGCATGTCTGCCTTTAGCTCAGCACCGGTTTGCAGGTCGGGGGTCTTTTTTCGGAAGAAAGGAAACATTTTTTTACAATGATTGAATGGCCGGTTCTCGACTACGCCCGGTTCTCGACTACGCTCGAACTGACATGAGGCGATCGCAAGTGCCTGGTTCTCGACTACGCTCGAACTGACATATGGCGATCGCAAGTGTCGGTGCTCATTTGTACCCGGTTCTCGACTACGCTCGAACTGACATGAGGCGATCGCAACTGTCAGTTCGAGCGTAGACGAGAACCGAACGCCTCTGGTCTTCTCCCGAACTGACAGTCGTCGGGAACTAGCTCAGAAATTTCTTCACCTTATACAAACCTGCTACAAGGGCATCGATTTCCTCCCGGGTATTGTACGGCGCAAAAGAGGCCCGTACCGTACCCGGAACGTCCAGGCACTGCATCAGCGGCTGGGTGCAATGGTGGCCGGTTCGCACGGCAATGCCCTGCTGATCGAGAATAATACCGATATCCTGCGGGTGAATATTTTCAATCGCAAAAGAAACCACGCTTATCTTTTTCCGGGCTTTCCCAATGATCCGCAGGCCTTCTATGGTTTCCAGCTGAGCTGTGGCGTATTCCAGCAGCTCATGCTCGTGCCGGGCCAGTCCTTCTTTGTCCAGCGCACCAAAGTAATCCAGGGCTGCTTTAAAGGCTATCACATCGGCAATATTGGGTGTTCCGGCCTCGAATTTATAGGGCAGATCGGCATAGGTGGTTTTCTCAAACGTAACTTCTTTGATCATTTCGCCGCCGCCCCGGAAAGGAGGCATGGCCAGCAGAAGCTCTTTTTTACCGTAGAGGATACCCGTACCCGTAGGCCCGAAAAGCTTATGGGCCGAAAGCACATAGAAATCAGCATCCAGCTCCTGCACATTCACCGGGATATGGCTGCAGGCCTGGGCACCGTCTATCAATACCCTTGCCCCGGCTGCATGCGCCTTGCCGATGATGTATTCAACCGGGTTAATGGTACCCAGCGCATTGGAAACGTGCACTATAGAAACCAGCTTTGTTTTTTCAGAGAGCAGGCGGTCGAATTCTTCGAGGATAAGGTCTCCCCTATCGTCTATCGGGATCACCTTCAGCACGCATCCTTTTTCCTCGCACAAGAGCTGCCAGGGCACAATATTGGAGTGGTGCTCAAGGGCAGAAATCAGGATTTCATCTCCGGCCTGCAGGAATTTGCGGCCGTAGGTATTGGCCACCAGGTTAATGCCATCTGTGGTACCGTAAGTAAAGATAATCTCTTCGGTACTTCCGGCATGGAGAAAGTCACGGACCGTTTTCCGGGTTTCTTCAAAGGCCGCTGTTGCCTTTTCAGCCAGGTAATGGATGCCCCGGTGGATGTTGGCATTGTACGAACGGTAATAGGTATCCAGCGCATCCAGCACGGCGGCAGGCTTCTGGGTGGTAGCGGCGTTGTCCAAATATACCAGCGGCTTGCCGGCTACCTGTGTATCCAGGAGCGGAAAGTCTTTCCTTATCCGGTTAACCTCAAAACTCATGATTGAAGCTTCTTCAGAATGAGTATATCCAGCTGATCTCTCAGGGCTTCCCATTTGATCTGGGAAACCACGTCCTCGGCAAAGGCCGCCAGCTGCAGCTTAATGGCTTCAGCGCGGGGAATACCGCGCGACTGCATATAAAACACGGCGTCGTCGTCGAGCTTACCCGTAGTGGTACCGTGCGAACATTTCACGTCATCGGCCCAGATCTCCAGCTGGGGTTTGGTATTCATACCGGCAGATTCCGACAGGATCACGTTCCGGCAATTCTGGTAGGCATTGGTTTTCTGCGCATCCTGGCGCACATAAATCTTCCCGTTGAATACGCCTTTCGAGCGTCCGTCGAGAATCCCTTTATAGAGCTCATTGCTTTCCGAATTGGGCTTTTGGTGGTCTACCAGCGTGTGGTTATCCACGTGCTGGCTGCCGTTCGGGATATAGAGGCCGTACATATGGCTTTCAATGTATTCGCCGTCGAGCACCAGGTTCAGGTTATTGCGCACAAAGCCCCCGTTTACGGTAAACGTGGCCGCATAGAAGTACGAGCGGTCTTTCTGCAGCACCTGGGTGGTGCCTACATGGAAACCGGCGTCGTTATCGTCCTGTATCTTGTAGTAATCTACCCGGGCCTCTTCGGCAACAAAAATCTCGGTGACCATATTGGCAAAAGAAGAATTATCGCCGATGGTCTGGAAGATCTCCACTACCTTAGCTTCTGCATTTTTGCCCGCTACCACCAGGTGGTGCGCCGAGCTGCTGATATGTCCCTGCCCTACTGCATGGATATGCCGGATCACCACCGGTTTTTCAAGCACGGCATGGTCGGGTACGTAAATGACGGCTCCGTCGCGCGAAATGGCCATATTCAACGCAGTCATTCCCTCTTTCTCGATGTCAAGCCCTTTGCCGTAGTATTCGTTCAGCACCTCGGGTATTGCATTTTCCGCTTCCCGGAAGCTGAGCACCCTGATCTTCTCATTAAGCAGAGGAGAAGACAGGTCTGCAGCGAAGCTTCCGTTCACAAATACAAGCTGCAATCCTTCGAGTGCAGCAAAAGGAAGCGCTGCCAGCTCTTCAGCCGTAACGGATGAAGCAGAGGAGAGCTGGTAGTCGTACTTGTCGAGACCTTTCAGGCTGGAATACTTCCAGTCTTCGTTTTTTACGGTCGGAATACCCAGCTTTTTAAAGTTATCAAAGGCCTGCTCCCGAAGCCGGTTCCATGCAAGGCCGGATTTTCCGTTTAAATGGTGGAGCAGGGAGTCAAATTCACCTTCTATTTTCGTCAGAATAGACATTACATCATGTTTTAACTTAAGCGGAAACAGAGTCTGCTTCAGCTTTTATCCAATCATATCCTTTTTCTTCCAGTTCCAGGGCGAGCTCTTTGGTACCGGATTTAACAATACGTCCTTTGTACAGCACGTGCACATAATCAGGAACGATATATTCCAGCAGACGCTGATAGTGGGTTACCACGATAAATGAGCGGTCTTTGGAACGGAGTTGGTTTACGCCGTCAGCCACAATACGCAGGGCGTCGATATCCAGTCCCGAGTCGGTTTCATCCAGGATAGCCAGTGAAGGTTCCAGCATGGCCATCTGGAAAATCTCGTTCCGTTTTTTCTCCCCACCGGAGAAGCCTTCGTTCAATGAACGGCGCAGGAGCTGATCATCTATCTTAACGGTTTTGGCCTTCTCTTTCATCAGCTTCAGGAACTGGGCTGCATCAAGGGGGGCTTTGCCGTGGTACTTCCGGATCTCGTTGAGAGCCGTTTTCAAAAAGTTAATGGTAGTAACACCCGGTATCTCGATCGGGTATTGAAAAGCCAGGAAAATACCTTCAGCGGCACGTTCTTCGGGAGCCAGCTCCAGCAGGTCTTTGCCGTTGAACTCCACGCTTCCGCCGGTCACTTCAAATGTGTCGCGCCCGGCCAGTACAGAAGCCAGGGTACTTTTTCCGGAGCCGTTAGGACCCATGATGGCATGCACCTCACCGGGCTTCACTTCCAGATTAATACCTTTTAATATTTCCTTACTTTCTACTCTTGCCTGTAAATTACTGATACTCAGCATATATAAATAAAGTTCTTATTTCCGGTTACAAAGATAAATTATATTCACCGAAAGGGTTACATATAGTTAACTAATTCTACCCGAAGTGGGTTCAAAATGGAGGGCACTTTTCGCCGGAAAAAGGCGTTTTATAAATAGTTCCGGGTGGAGAGTTCCGAGTGGAGAGTATTCAAAGCGATGTCAAATCACCCAGAACTAAGTACTCGTCACTCGAAACTAAAAATATACTTATGCGCTATTTACTTTTCATAGTATTGTTTAACCTGTCCTGTACTACCATGGCACAAAAAGAAGAACTGGCCCGGAAGAAAGAAGAGGCCCCGGAAATTGTCAAAACCGAAGCGGAGTGGCGGAAGCAGCTGTCGCCCATGCAATATTATGTGATACGTGAGAAGGGAACCGAGCGGCCCTTCACCGGTGAATTCTGGGATCATCATGAAAAAGGCACGTATAAATGTATTGGCTGCGGCGAGGAGCTGTTTACCTCGGAGACCAAGTTTGATGCAGGTTGCGGCTGGCCCAGCTTTTACGATGCCATTGACAAAAGCAAGATCCGGGTGAACCGGGACACATCGCACGGAATGATCCGGGAAGAGATCGTCTGCAAAAAATGCGGCGCTCACCTGGGACATGTTTTCGACGACGGCCCGAAGCCTACCGGACTGCGGTATTGTGTAAATTCTGCCAGCCTGGGTTTTGAAAAAAAGAATTAACTTTGAGAAGAGGGAAAAAACAGCCATTTTTGGAGCTGATTAACCAAACCATCTGAATGAAGCTGATTTTCCTTTCCGGATTTGCATTTCTGCTGTACAGTTGCGGTTCTGCCGGTACCTCTGACCGGCAAGGCCCCCCGGCACCAGATCCTATCGAAGAGGTAAAAGAGATCTTCACCGGCCGGATGTCGGGCTACGACAGCGTATCTGTGGCTGAGACCGACAGCACCTACGCCTATTTTGTTTTACCGAAAACCGAAGAGTTTTCTACGGAAAAGGAGCTTTTCGGTGAGTTCAGCATCAACAAGAAGACCGTTCAAACGGGTGATCTCAACGGCGACGGACTGGATGATGCGGTGGTGCAGTATTCGTTTACCCCGCACCTGGAAAACAACACCCTTATCTACTTCAAGATTTTGCTGCAAAACGGCGGTAAGCTGGAGGAATCAGGAGAAATTTACGGTGGCGGAAGATGCGAAGGACCTATCCTGGAGATCCGGGAAATCAAAAAAGGAGTGATGTATTTCGCGGGCAGCGAATACGCCGCCGGTGACCCCTGCTGCTGTCCTTCGGTGAAAAAGGAATACAGGTTCAGGGTGGAGAATGGGAGAATAGTTACGAGTGCCGAGTAGAGAGTTACGAGTTACGAGTAGTGAGTGTCGAGTGAGGGGTTACGAGTTCCGGGCGGGGAGTTGATGAATCCCCGCAATCGGGGTGTCCCGTAGGGACATAACCTAATCAGCTACCGGACGAAGTCCGTGGATCCTGTAGATCGCCAGAATTATAAAACCCAAAACATTGTAAGTATTTGATAACATTTAAATAGTTATGTCAAAAAACATCGATTTTTTATACCAATACCTGAATAATGCCTCTCCTACCGGCTTTGAATCGGCCGGTCAGCAGATCTGGCTTGATTACCTGAAACCCTATATCGATGAGCACATCATTGATGTGTACGGTACGGCCGTGGGCGTAATTAATCCCGGACAGGACTACAAGGTGGCCATTGAAGCCCACTCGGATGAGATCTCCTGGTTTGTGAACTACATTACCGACAGCGGCTATATTTATGTAAGGAGAAACGGTGGTTCAGACCACCAGATCGCCCCTTCCATGCGGGTGAACCTTCATACCCGTAAGAAAGGTGTAGTAAAAGGTATTTTCGGCTGGCCGGCCATCCACGTACGTGAGGCGGGCAAGGAAGAAGCTCCTTCATTGAAAAATATTTTTATCGATGTAGGCGCCTCATCAAAAGCGGAAGTGCTGGAAATGGGCATTACCGTGGGTACCGTGGCTACTTTTGAAGACGGACTGACCGAGCTGAACGGGAAATACTACGTAGGCCGGGCCCTGGATAACCGTATGGGCGGATACATTATTGCCGAAGTGGCCCGGAAGCTCCATGAAAACAAGGTCAAGCTGCCGTTTACGCTGTATGTGGTAAATGCCGTGCAGGAGGAGATCGGCTTGCGGGGATCAGAGATGATCTCGCGCCGTTTAAAGCCCGATGTGGCGGTTTGTGTAGACGTTACCCACGATACCCAAAGCCCTATGTACGACAAGAAAAAAGACGGCGATATTGCCTGCGGGAAGGGCCCTACCCTCTCCTATGGCCCGGCGGTACAGCATAACCTGCTGCACCAGATCATTGACCTGGCAGAAGAAAAGAAGATACCGTACCAGCTGGCTGCAGCAAGCCGCTCTACGGGCACCGATACCGATTCGTTTGCGTATTCGGCAGAAGGAGTAGCCTCGGCGCTGATCTCCTTGCCGCAGAAATACATGCACACTACGGTAGAAATGTGCCACAAAGACGATATACAGGCCTGCATTGATTTGTATTATGCGTTTCTGACGAACCTGGAGGCGGGAACGGATTTCAGGTATATACGGTAGTGACGAGTGGGTAGTTCCGAGTGACGAGTAGGTAGTTCCGAGTTCCGAGTGGTTAGTGACGAGTGACGAGTAGGTAGTTATGGGTGGGGCATTTTCGCCCCACTTTTAGTTACGGCTCACCCATAAATCCCTTCGTGGTCAAATTGTATAGCCCTAGGACACGAAAATGCCCTATTCTGACCCTGAAAGGGTCAAATATTTATAGACGAAAATGCCCTATTCCGACCCTGAAGGGGTCAAATATTTATAGGAGATGAAAACGTCTTATTCTGACCCTGAAGGGGTCAAATATTTATAGGACACGAAAACGTCTTATTCCGACCCTGAAGGGGTCAAATATTAAAGCACCCTATACGACCCCGACAGGGTCGTATTTAAACGCGTGTTTCTTTTCCTGTAAATATCTGAATCCTCCGGATTCTTAAGGGGCGTGAAATAAGATATTTCATCCCATTTTAGCCCGGTTTGATCACTTCCCGCTGTATATTTCCTGCAGGAGCCGTAATATTGCCGGAGGAAGAAAAACCGATGGAAGAAAAGAAATTACGATCGTGGGAGAACTGGGTGGTTCTGGCCGGCATTGCATTTTATGCCAGGAGCTACCTTCTGGCTGCCGCTGCCCGGTTTAATTCCTGCCTGGATATCCTGGCCGGGAACGGTATACCGGCAGAAATGATCAATGAAAGCCTGGGCGACTACAGCCCGGTCCGGAATATAATCGTGCCGGTGATTCTCCTGGCCGCTTTCGTGTACCTGGCCTGGTTTACTTTCCACCATTATGCTTTTCCGCTGCTCCGGAAAAAATCGTTCTCCCCTGCGGGCATACCTTACCTTTTTCTTACCGTTGTCCTGCTCCTGGCCGGTTGTCTTCTTTTCGGGCATTTCCGGATATACCCTGAGCTGACCAGCTATCATGGCGGCTTTGAAGACAGCTTCCGCTTTTTCCAGGTAACCCGCAAAATCAGCCTGCTGGGCTATAGCCTGACCCTTTTGTGGGCGATATTCTTATTCGAAGCCTTCTCCCAGGGCTTTTATGCGCTCTGTGGGCGGTTACGGCGCGAAGGGCCCATGTTTGACCTGGTGATCAATTTCCTCTTTGCTATCTGCTCCCTCGTTTTCCTGGTTTTCCTGGGTGTACTGGGAAATATACAGCATTTTGAATTACGGGAGCTGCCGGGCCATACATCTGTGCCGTTTGTGCTGGTCATGGCTGTGGCGGTTATTTACGGGCAGGATTATTTCTACCTCGACCTGCAGGCCAAACGCAGCAGAAAGGGATATTTATCGGGCGTTTTTGGGGTAATTACACTCTGTTTTCTCTCGGCTTTGCTGGTTGAAGTATTGCAGGTAATTTACCGGATCACCGATGGCCAGAAAGGAGGTGACCAGGATTTCCGGCCTACTTTTGAAGCCCTCCGATACGCCGTAATAAACCATTTGCCCCGGAGCGGCAGCGTAGCGTTGCCGGCTGCCGTGCTGGCCCTGGGGGCGGGCTGGCTCAGGTATCTCTTTTATCGCCAGGAAAACAAGCTACAGGCCCAGGTGACCGTCAAATCGGCTGAGCTGGACCAGCTGAGAGCGCAGGTCAATCCCCATTTCCTGTTTAATGCGCTGAATACCCTCTATTCGGTGGCGTTGAAAGAAAATGCCGAGACTACGGCTTCGGGCATTCAGAAGCTGGGCGATATGATGCGGTTTATGCTGAATGAAAATAACCACGACCAGATCTCCATTTCCAGGGAAGTGGAGCAGCTGGAAAATTATATCGATATCCAGCGCATGCGGATTGATGAAACGCCCGATATCCGCATTACCGTGCACCTTCAGCAGCCGGGTACCGAGATCCGGATAGCCCCCATGCTTTTAAATCCTTTCGTGGAAAATGCCTTTAAGCACGGTATCTCGCTGGTCAATCCTTCCTGGATTCATATTACGCTGACCTTTGATAAGGAGAGCCTGTTTTTTAAAGTGCATAACAGCCTGCATGCGGCGCGGGATGCCGATCCTGAAAAATTTAATAACGGAATAGGCCTGGAAAATGTCAGGCGACGGTTAAATTTACTGTATCCTCAGCGCCACCGGCTGGTCATTGAGCAGAGTGAGCAGGATTTCTTTGTATCATTAACCCTCAGATATTGAATGCATATTGAAGCCATTGCCATAGATGATGAGCCCAAAGCCCTGGAAGTAGTGATGATGCTGGCTGAAAAAGTTCCGTTTTTAACTATAAAAGCTACTTTTACCGATGCTTTCAAAGCTATTCCGTATATGCAGCAAAATAAAGTGGACCTGCTTTTCCTGGATATTAAAATGCCGGATATATCGGGCTTCGAGTTTCTCAGCACCCTATCCAGGAAACCGAAAGTGATCTTTACAACCGCTTATTCGGAGTATGCGGTGAATGCTTTTGAAGTAGATGCCGTAGATTACCTGATGAAGCCTTTCTCACTGGCGCGGTTTTCCAGGGCATGCAATAAAGTGCTGGAAGCGCTGGAGCCTGAAACTTCGGAGACGGGAAGCATGTTTCTCAAAACCGGTATGGAAGAGGAAAAAGTTTTTTGGGAAGATATCCTGTTCATCGTTTCGCAGGGGAATTACATGGAATATCACCTGAAAGACCGGAAGCTGCTCTGCCGGCAAACCATCCAGGAGGCCATGCAGCAGCTGCCACCGGAAAAGTTTGTACGGCTTCACCGCTCCTATATTGTCGCTACGGATAAGATCGATAAAGTATCGCGCACGGCGGTATGGGCGGGCCGTACGGAAATCCCGGTGGGGGCATCTTACGAAGGGGCATTCCAGTTGATCAGGGAAAAACTATTGAAGAAATGAGGGAAGAATCAGCTCAGTTGGCCGGCCGGTTCCGGGAAGTCATCCTGGACGGGAAATGGCTCTATCTGCAAATGATCCATTGTTTTTCCGGCCAGCACCTTTTCTCCTGTTTTCCGGAAACCCACCTTTTCATATAGCCGCCGGGCGCCCGGGTTGGTTTTTTCAACCAGGAGACCGAGGGTTAGTCCCTGCTTTTCCACGTATTCTGCAATGAGGTAGCGGAGCAGCTGTCCTCCCACCCCTTTTCCCTGCCATTCGGGGTGAACCCCGATAGAATCGATATAGTGTTCACCAGCCTGCGTTTCATCTTCGGGCGCAAAGGGTACGGAGGCATGCGCCTGCATATATTCTGCTACAGGCTTTCTCAGCTCTTCCAGGAGGGCCCCGTTGTAGAGGTTGACTGCAGCCACCATTTTTCCGTCAATATGCAGGGTGTACGCATTTTGGTAGGAATACTGGTTGTTTTCCGTGCTTACCATGCGGTACATGAAATCAAAGGCTGCCTGCTTATCTTTTTCGCCCAGGAATTCGTAAACGATCTCTTCCATAGCCAGCAACAGCAGGGTGGCTATTCCGGCGGAATCCTGAGGTTCTGATTTTCGGATTTCGGTATTCATTGCACGGGATAAATGGAACGATACTTTTGTATACCTGCAAAATTAGCCAGGATCTTACCTTTATAAGCAACATTTTCTGTAATTTTGATCATTAACCTAAAACAAGAAGAATGAATAACAAGGCTTTAACAGCGCTTACTTTAGGATTACTGGTGGCCGGAAGCGCCTCTGCACAAAAGCTGCAGGACCTTCCGGAGTACAGTATCCCGCAAAGTCAGACCACCAAACACATGAATATCCTGGCGGCCGATGAGATGCTGGGAAGAAAGCCCGGCGAGCAGGGTAACCTGATGGCAGGCCGGTACATTGCCGAGCAGTTCCGGGCATTGGGACTGAAACCGGCCAATGGCAGCTACTTCCAGAAAGTACCGCTGGAAACGGTGATCCCGCCCAGAGAAGGCACCATCACCACTACCGAAGGAACCGCCAAAATAGGAACAGACTTTGTATTGATGCAGGGAAGCGGCCTTGAAGGCTCTTTTGAAACCGTTCATTTGCCTTACGCCTGGATCGATAAAAATAAAGGATACGACGATTATAAAGGAGTGGATGTCAAAGGAAAAGTGATCATTACCAGTGTGGGTGTTCCCGATTCTGAAGCACCCAACCAGCTGTTTGCCTCTATTGAAGACAAGCAGAAGCTGGCCAAAGAGCGGGGTGCCGTGGCCATTATCGAGGTCTTTAACTCGCCGCGCCCGTGGAATATGGTGGTACGCTATTTCGGGCGGCCTTCTACCAAAATGAAAACCGCCGCCTCATCAGGAGAAGAGATCACGCACCTCTGGATCAGCTCTACATCAGCCAAAATACTGGTAGCCAATAAGATCAGCAAGGTGAACCTGGAGATCGGGGCACGGAAGGTCAAAGATGTGCTGACCTACAATGTAGCCGCTGTGCTGGAGGGCTCTGACCCGCAATTAAAAGACGAATACCTGATTCTTTCGGCACATTATGACCATGTAGGTCACGGAGCGGCGGCCGGAAACGTATCGGCCGGCGACACCGTCTTTAACGGTGCCCGTGACAATGCCTTCGGAACGGTAGCGGTTTTAACGGCTGCCGAAGCATTTACTAAGGTAAAGCCCAAAAGGTCGATCCTTTTTATTGCGTATACAGCCGAAGAAATGGGCCTTTTAGGAAGCCGTTACTATGCCGAGCACCCGTTGGTTCCGCTGAACAAAACGGTATTTAACATGAACTGCGACGGAGCGGGCTACAACGATATGACAAAAATTACCATCATCGGCCTGGACCGTACCGGCGTGAAGGAAGAATTTGATACCGCAACCCGCGCTTTCGGACTTACCGCTATGGATGACCCGGCCCCGGAGCAGAACCTTTTTGACCGTTCAGACAATGTAAGCCTGGCGGCCAAGGGAATTCCTGCACCCACCTATTCACCCGGTTTTAATGCTTTTGATGCCGAAATCAATACGTATTATCACCAGGCTGCCGATAACCCGGACAATATTGATCACACGTACCTGCTGAAATACGCGCAGTCGTATACCTATGCCGCCCGGCTGATTGCCAACCGTGCCCAGGCCCCGGCCTGGATCAGCGGCGATAAGTACGAGCAGGCATACAATAAGCTGTTTGCAAAATAACCATAAATGAAAACGACGGAACAGCTGCCCGGGAGGAGATCTTCCGGGCAGCTTCTTTTTTGAAACGGTTACAACCTTTTCGCCTGCCGGAGGGTCTTTACAGCATAGATCATTTCTCAAACCTTTTATGAAATAGCCATGAGCAGTCAGCTATCAGCTATCAGAAGTCGGGCACACCGGGTGACGTATCACCAACCGGCCCATGAATAAGCGATCCGCCGCTGCGGCTGATAGCTGAAGGCTGAAAGCTGAAAGCTAAAATTTTATACAGATGAAAAAAATAAAGACATTGATGTTGCTTGCAGTCCCGGCCGTGCTTTACTCCTGCCTTACTACAGATGATGAAGTAACAGCCCCTATTATTGACCCTCCGGCGACGATCCTGGTAAAAAAAGACAGCCTGATTACCGGAAAACATTACGGGATCACCATCGGGCAGGCTGCCTCAGACGCTTACCCGGGGGCACAGCTGCTCACCGACAGCCTGGGGGTTACTTACCTGAACCTTGTTTCGAATTTTATCACTGATTTCAGTACATTGGAACAGCAGCTTCCGCTTTATTCGTACATGACATTTGATGAAAAAGCAGGAACAAGTAACGGAGTTCAGCTTTGGTTTGAAAACAGGAAGCTGAAAAGCATTTACCTGAACGGCGGTAAGCGGTTGGGACAATGGCCCGAAAATATAAGCGCATCGGAGGCGGTTCGCGAGGGAGAAAGCAGCGAAATGACCGCTGAAAAGCTGAAATTCCTGCAGGGCAATAGCCGCTACCGGCCGAGGTTTGAACACACCATGCTGGGCGTAAAAAACCTGCAGGAAGCGTTTGATCCCGCCATGGAACAGGCCCCGGAGTGGTATTTCGGTTACAAGGTAGACGAAAAAGATACCCGTTACGTACACGTGCATTTCATTGAAGGCAAGGTGAGTTACATCCTGGTCAATCACATGAGAACACTTTGATGGAACTATCCGGTGTGATCCGGGGTTATATAAATAGTAATGGGGACGACCGGTTTTGACGGCATGAAGCCATTGCGAGTATAAGCATGTATGGAGTTGGTGGAAGGTCTCCATTTAAAAAATCTACCGAACAATAACTGGCAATACTTCGTATGCCATGGCTGCTTAATTTCGGAGTAAATTACGCATAAGCCACATCCCTCCCGGGCCAACCTCTGCCGCCAGGGACCCAGGGGTGTCAACCATGCAGAGGCGTTCAGATACGGGCTTCTGATTTCTGAATAGTATTTGAGAAGATAAGGGTCAGACCAGGTACGCCGGACGGCTTTCTGACCCCGAAAATTAAGACCGGCTAAACATGTAGAAGGCTTGACAGTAGCCGTGTTCGGACCAGGGTTCGAATCCCTGCGTCTCCACTAAGGGGGATTTCATTGCGAAATCCCCCTTTTTTGTAAACTAAATATCGGTTTCATTTCCAGGCAATTAGAAGTGCAGAAAGGCAGCCGGCTGGCGGTGGTACTCAACGTGAATAAAAACCCGTTTTCGGAACTGAATTACGGAACAGGAAAACGGGTAACTACCGAAACCATAAAAGACGCCCACGAGCCCTTGCGTATCCGGTGGTATTCCGATAGTTTTATAAAAATACCTGTATTGAAATAGGTTAGGGTTCTTTACTTAATTTGAGTAATTCGAAATCTTGTTTTCCAGGATAGTATTTTATAGAACGCCATTTATTATCCAGAGTTCAGAAGAAATAATTTTTCTATGCCTAAATTTGTGCATTAATCAGCAGAACTTATGGAAACCAAAGAAAAAAAGACAAGCAAAAGGAGGAACAAAGATTTCGGCTTTAAATCAATGAAGGAAGAACCAAAGAAGCTCTCAAAAATTGGAGAATGGTTAAAGAGCGGGAAATCCGCATTCGAAATCATTGATCATGAAGCGATTTTGAAATGATGAACAGGTATTTGTTAGATACCAATATCCTTGTGTATATAATATCAGGAGAAGACTATAAAATACAGAGGGATATAATGGCTGTAATTTCTGACGCTTATAATATTTGTGAAGTGAGTTCTGTATCTATGATAGAAGTATCTCAACTTCTTAGGAAAGCTAAAATAAAACCAAGAAGAGACTGGGAAAAAGAAAACGTATTAGAATTGTTAACGAACAATTTAAATATTCGCATACTTCCTTTTACAGAAAGGCATGTAAACACACTCTTAAAATTAGATGCAGGATCCGGCCACAATGATCCTGATGATTTCGCCATCGTTTCACATGCTATAACCGACCGTTATACGCTGGTTTCGTCCGATGAGAAATTCAAGTATTATACCGGTCAGGGCTTAAAGTTTCTTTACAATAAACGCTGATAGAAAGCCTGGGGTTACTTCCCGATAATGAAACCCACCAGCGTAACCAGGAGCAGAACAGCCAGGGAAACGTTCCACCACTTTTTCTTTTGCTCGGCGGGATTCCTGATAATAAGCACCATACACGCGATGCTCAGCAGGGTACAGATCACCTGGATGACCTTCTGGGCCTTGACGCCGGGAATGTTATAAGACCCGTAAAGTGCCATAAAAACAAGCAGGGCCACCGCTATTTTCAGATTAGAAAGTTTCATTTATTTCCCAGTTCTAAGAATTTCTTTTGAAAGATTAAAATTGCTACCACTCCGCAAAATATGCAAGCATCGGCGAAATTAAAAATAGGCGTAAGAAAATAACTCCCGCCGTAACGCGGCACCCACTCGGGCCAGAAGCCGTCAAGCCAGTTGAAGTAGAACATATCAATGACCTCACCGTGGAACCAGGGCGTTTTCACCCATTCAGGGGCATTGCCCGGCAGCAGGGCACCGTAAAAGATACTGTCGATCAGGTTGCCCAGCGCCCCGGCCAGGATAGCCGCCAGCGCCCACAGGATACCGTTATCGGGGTGTTTCCGCGCCTGCCTGAACAGGTAGTAGCCGATCAGTCCCATGGCCAGCACCCGGAAAAGGGTAAGCGCGATCTTCCCGTAATTTCCGCCCAGCTCCATGCCGAAGGCCATACCGGGGTTGGTCACATAATGCAATTTAAATACCCCGTGAATGAGATCGATGCTTCCGTTATGCTGCGGAACCACCACGTAATACATCCAAAGCTTCAGGCCCTGGTCTATTGCTATAAGCAATAAGGTAAACAAAAAATATTTTCCGGCTGATCTCATGCTGACTTTCTTCTTTCCCTCTCTTTTTTGATCAATAAATATTCGCGGCTGCTTTGTCCGGCAATAGACGTATTCTCATCCGCTCTTCTGAAGAGATACGGCATAACCGACTCAATAGGCCCGTAAGGTACATATTTGGCGACATTATAACCGGCGGCGGCCAGGTTGAAGGAAATGTTATCGCTCATTCCCAGAAGCTGGGCAAAAAAGACACGGCTGTCAGACGGCGTAATCCCGTTTTCGTCCAGGAGCGCTACGGCCAGGTTGCAGCTGTCTTCGTTATGGGTGCCCAGGCATACGCTGATATAGTCTATTTCGGAAATGCTTAAAGTAACCGCCTTGTCGTACTCTTCATCAGAAGCCTGCTTGGTGGGGTTGATCGGATCGGCGTATCCTTTTTCTTCCGCCCTTTTCCGCTCTTTTTCCATATAGGCACCCCGTACCAGCTTGGCGCCAATGGTAAACCCGCCTGCTTTTGCCGTCCGGATGTGTGCCTCCAGGTTTCCGTAAGAAGCGGTGCGGTACATCTGGTATGTATTGTAAATAAGCGTTTTATCCGGTGTATTGTATTTCTTCATTTCTTCGAGCGTAAGCTCGTCAATGACATCCTGGATCCAGGTTTCTTCGGCATCAATGAACAAACGAACACCCTTATCGGCGGCGCTCTTGCAAAGGGTCTGGAATCTCTTGACCAGGCGCTGGTATGCACTCAGCATTTCAGGCGAGAGGCAGTCGATGCCGTCTTCCTGTACCTCTGCCAGGAGCTCCCGTGAGCCTATACCCGTTACTTTGAACACTGAAAACGGGATCTTTTCAGGATAGAGGCTGGCCATTTCAATGGTTTTCATGAGCTCGGCCTTGGTTTCATCAAAGCTTTTCTCATCGTCTTCTCCTTCCACGCTGTAATCTAAAATGGTGCCTACTTTGTAACGGTGCAGCTTGTCGATGGTCTTTTCACACTCCTGGATATCCTCACCGCCACAGAATAATTGGAAAATAGTTCGTTTAATTATAAATTTTATGGGTAAACCTATCTTCAGAAACCACTTAATTAAAAAAGTACCTATATTTACCAGCCAATTTTGATTCATGGCCATAAAAATAGAGTAGTTGAGGTTCAGTTGGCTGTTGGATTGGTTTTTGAACGCTGTTTCCGTATCAGAAAAATCAATACGACGTTTAGGTGACATAAAGAATGTTCGATGAATTTGAGGCACAAAGATAATTGGTTTTTAAGATAAAATAGGAATAGGATTAAATAGTTTCACTTAATGAAAGCAAATTTGAACGTGTCGCCACTGGAGTCCTGGGTAAAAACAGATGGCAAACCCCTGATCATTGCAGGACCATGCAGTGCGGAAACAGAAGAGCAGGTATTGGAAACAGCGGAAGGAATAGCCCGGAACGGTTATGCGCACATTTATCGTGCGGGCGTGTGGAAGCCAAGAACCCGGCCGGGTAGTTTTGAAGGGAAAGGCGAAGAAGCGCTGCCCTGGTTACAAAAAGTAAAAGAGCAGACAGGCTTGAAAACCGCTGTAGAGGTAGCTACCCCGCAGCATATTGAGCTTGCATTAAAATATGGTGTAGATGTATTGTGGATCGGTGCCAGAACCACCGTTAACCCGTTTAATGTGCAGGACCTGGCCGACGCCCTGAAGGGTGTGGATGTGCCGGTGCTGATCAAAAACCCGGTAAACCCGGATCTTGCCCTCTGGGTAGGCGCATTTGAGCGTATTGCCGGTGCCGGAATTACCAAGCTGGGTGCCATTCACCGCGGTTTCTCTAACGCCCAGGAAACCAAATACCGGAACTCGCCGATGTGGCAGATTGCTGTGGAATTTAAAACATATTTCCCGGCTATCCCGATGATCGGTGACCCCAGCCACATGGCCGGTAAAAGAGCCTACCTGGCAGAGCTTACCCAGCGTGCCATGGACCTCAACTACGACGGACTGATCATTGAGTCGCACCGTAACCCGGACGAAGCGTGGTCAGATGCCTCTCAGCAGCTTACCCCGGATGCGCTGGGCGAAATGCTGAACAACACGGAATTCCGGAAAGCTACTTACGGAACCGACTTCCAGTCGGAGCTGGACCGGCTGAGAGCGCGGCTCGACAACCTGGACCGGGAGCTGATGGAAGTGCTGGCCAGCCGGATGGCCGTAGTAGAGCAGCTGGGCGAATACAAACGGGATAACAACGTGGCCGTGCTTCAGCTGGATCGCTGGAAACACGTGCACGAAAGCCGTGCGGAATGGGCGAAAAGCCTGAATCTTTACCCGGAAGTAGTGGAAGAGCTGTTTAAGCTGATCCACATGGAGTCTATCCGGAAACAAACCGAAGTAATGAACCGTCAGACTATATAAAGTACGGATCGATAAGGAAAGGCCGGGTCTCCGCAGGGAGGTCCGGCTTTTTTATGCCCTTCATCGTCCTCTAATTATAAATTATTTTCTTATTTTTGTTATAAATATTAAAAATATTAAGAATATGAGAGCTGCGCTGTTGGTAATCGGGCTTGTTGCATTAACGGGATGTACCCGGGAGGCCTCACAAAAGGACTTGTCGGTCTATGTAGACCCGTATATCGGTTCGAAAGGGCACGGCCATGTATTTGTAGGGGCCAATGTGCCGTTTGGGGCAGTGCAGCTGGGACCATCCCAGATCATGAGAAGCTGGGACGAGTTTAACGGCTGGGACTGGTGCTCCGGTTATAATTATATCAGTGAGGAGATCCTGGGCTTTACCCACACCCACCTGAGCGGAACGGGGATTGGCGACCTGAACGATATCCTGGTGTTACCGGCCACAGGCCAGCCGCAACTTCAGCCCATGGCGTTTGAAAAGCCTGAAACGGGTTACGGCTCCCTGTTCAAAAAAGAAAATGAAAAAACAGAAGCCGGGTATTACCGGGTGCACCTGGATAAATACGGTATAACAGCCGAGCTTACGGCCTCTGAACGTGTAGGCATGCACCGGTACCGCTTTGAGCAGACAGAAAATGCGCATGTGCTGGTAGATCTGAAATTCGGTATGGGTTGGGACGCAGCCGTAGCCACCCGCTTTGAGCAGGTCAACGATACCCTCTTCACCGGTGAACGCTTTTCTAAGGGCTGGTCAAAAGATCAACGGGTATTTTTTGCCCTGAAAACCTCTGTACCCGTAAAAAGCCTGCAGCTGTTTGAAGATACGGTGGCCGTTCAGGGAAACCGGGCAGAAGGCCGGGCTACCAAAGCCCTGTTGTTCCCCGCCCTGGCAGATGGGAAGAAAGAGCTGGTGATAAAGGTGGCTCTTTCACCCGTAAGCACTGAAAACGCCCTGCTGAACATGAATACGGAGGTGCCGCATAACGACTTCGACCGGCTGCGGGAAGAAGCACGGGAAAAGTGGAACACCCATTTGTCACGTATAGCGATTGAAGCTGCCGATTCAGTGAAAACCGTTTTTTATACTGCTTTGTACCACACCCGTTTTGCGCCCTCGCTCTTCAATGACGTCAACGGCGATTATCTCGGCTCGGATAAGCAGGTGTACAGGAAAGCCGGGTTTCAGAATTATACTACCTTTTCTTTGTGGGATACCTACAGGGCGTTACACCCCCTGCTGACCCTCACCGACCCTGAGCGCTCGGAAGATTTTGCGCAGTCGCTCGTAAATATTACTAAACAGCAGGATGCCATGGCTCTGTGGCCGCTTTACGGGAGCGAAACCTTTTGTATGATGGGAAACCCGGCCATGACCGTTATTTCAGATGCCTTCCGGAAAGGCCTGCTCAGGAAGGAAACGGCTCTGCAGGCATTTGATGCGCTCTATAAAGTCTCCAACCACCCTACCGAAGCCGAACTGCCGGTGGGTCAGAAATGGGTAAAAGACCTGAAGTGGATACCGGCAGATTACATTCACGAAACGGTGGCCTGGGGCATGGAATATGCCGTGGCTGACGGGGCGTTTTCAGCCATGGCCGAAGCACTGGGCAAAAATGAGGCGGCCCAGTATTACGGAGAGCGGGCCGGCCTTTACAAGCTCTATTTTGACCCTGAAAAGAAATTCTTTAACGGGCGTTTCGCAGACGGGTCTTTCCGTAAGAATTTTAATCCCTTCAGTGCTGACCACCGCACCAACGACTACGTGGAAGGCAATGCCTGGCAATACCTGTGGATGGTGCCTCACCAGCCTTATGAGCTGATCAGCCTGCTGGGAGGCGACGAGGCCTTTGTAAAAAGGCTGGATGAATTCTTTGCCCTGCCCAGCGAGCTGGACGCCACGGCTTCTAACGATATCAGCGGGTTAATAGGCCAGTATGCGCACGGCAATGAACCCAGCCACCATGTGATTTACCTGTACACCTTTGCCGGCAAGCCCGGTAAAACGGCAGAAAAATTGAGGGAAGTGGCCGATAAATTCTACACTACCCGTCCTGACGGACTGAGCGGTAACGAGGATGTGGGCCAGATGAGCGCCTGGTACGTGCTATCGGCCATGGGTTTTTACCCGGCTAACCCGCTGAGCGGGGAGTTTGTGTTCGGGTCTCCCCTGGTTAACAAGGCTACCCTGAAAATCGGGAAAGATAAAAGCTTCCGGATCCTTGTCAAAAACAACAGCCGGGAGAATAAATATATTCAGACCGTACGCCTGAACGGTAAAAATTACGAAAAGCTCTCTATTTCTTATGCGGATATCATGAAAGGCGGTGAGCTGGAATTTACCATGGGAGCTCAGCCGGCTGCCGCTATGGAGAAGGCACAACGGCCGCAATAAGCGGGCGGAGATGTGCTCAAAGGAAATGCAGCGGTTATTTTCTGCTACGTGTAAAATCTGATACGTAGCAAATTTTACACGTGGTAAGGGGAAAATCCCTAAATTTGCCCCAAAATAAAGATGTGAATGGAATTTATACCCCGGATAGGAATTACAACAGGTGATATCAATGGAATTGGCCCCGAAGTACTGCTGAAGGCCTTAAACACTCACCGTGTGAATAAAATTTGTATTCCTGTGCTCTACGGTTCCGGGAAGCACCTGAGCAAATACAAAAACCTGGTAGGCATGCAGAACTGGCAGTACACGCACATCCAGGATGCATCGCAGGCGCAACAAAAGAACTTTAACCTGGTCAATTGCCTGAAAGGCGAATATTTTGATCTGACACCCGGCAGTCTGGACCCGAAAGCCGGCCAGCTGGCCTATGACAGCCTGGAAAGAGCCACCCAGGACCTGAAAAGCGGTAAAATCGATGCGTTGGTGACCGCACCGATCAGCAAGGAGAACATCCAGAGCGACACGTTCAAATTTCCGGGACATACCGAATACCTGGCCCAGGCTTTTGAAAAGAAAGATGTGCTGATGTTCATGATCAGCGATGGCCTGCGGATAGGGGTGGTTACGGGGCATATCCCGCTGGATAAGGTAAAGAAAGTGCTGAGCCGCGAGGCCATTGCTTCCAAGCTGAACCTTATGCTCCAGTCGCTTAAAACAGACTTCGGCATTGCCAAGCCCAGGATAGCCGTGCTGGGCCTTAATCCGCATGCCGGTGAAAACGGCCTGCTGGGCGATGAAGAAAAACAGGTGATCACCCCGGTGATTGAGCAATATAAGAACAAGGGCCACCTGGTTTTCGGGCCCTTCCCTACCGATGGCTTCTTTGCCTCAGACAACTTCAGGAAATTTGATGCTATCCTGGCCATGTACCACGACCAGGGCCTGACCCCTTTCAAGATGCTGGCTTTTGACACCGGCGTTAATTTTACGGCCGGGATTCCCGGTGTACGCACCTCTCCCGATCACGGTACCGGCTTCGATATTGCGGGAAAGAACGTGGCCGACCCGGGCTCCATGCTTCATGCCATTTATGCGGCAGCCGACATCAGCCGCCAGCGGCACGAATACAACGATCTGGAGGCACACGCGTTAAAGCACCAGAAAATTGATATCGAAAACCTGAAGAAGGAGAAGAATTAATTTCACTTTAGTACCAGGCTCACAATGTTCTCCACATGAAAAGTGTGGGGAAACATGTCTACCGGTGCTACGGCTTCCACTTCGTATTTTTCGCTTAATATTTCCAGGTCACGGGCCTGGGTGGCCGGGTTACAGCTGACGTATACAATACGCCGGGGGGCCATGTTGAGCAGCATTTCACAGACGGGCTTATCCATGCCCGCACGGGGCGGATCAGTAATGACCACATCGGGCCGGCCGTTGGCGGCAATAAACTCTTCGTTCAGGATTTTGGCCATGTCTCCTGCAAAGAAACAGGTGTTGTGAATACCGTTGATCTCCGAGTTGATCCTGGCGTCTTGTACAGCCGGTTCTATGTATTCCACTCCTACTACCTGCCGGGCCTGGCGCGCCAGGAAGTTGGCAATGGTTCCGGTACCGGTATACAGGTCGTAAACCAGGTCGTTTTTGCCGATCCCGGCAAATTTCCGCACCAGCTTGTACAGTTCGTAGGCCTGTTCGGAATTGGTCTGGTAGAACGATTTTACCCCGATCCTGAATTTCAGCCCCTCCATTTCTTCCGTGATGTAGGGCAGTCCGTAGTAATACACGGGTTCCAGGTCAAAGAAAGTGTCGTTTCCTTTGGTATTAATGACATAGCTTAAAGACGTCACCTGCGGGAATTTTGCCACAAACTGATCCAGCACGGCGTGAATGGCCTCGCGGTCATTTTCGGCAAACTGCACCAGCACCATGAGCTCACCTGTTGAGGTGGTACGGATCATAAGGGTACGGAAGAACCCTTTGTGTACGATATGGTCATAAAAAGGCTTCCCGGACGCGATTGCCGCCTCCCGGAAGAAATTCCGTACTTCGTTGGAGGGATCGCCCTGCAGGTAGCAATGATGAATGGGCAATACTTTATCAAAACGCCGGGGCACGTGAAAGCCCAGGGCATTCCGGTCGAGGTCTTCGCCTGAATCCACCTCTTTCTCCGTAAACCAGCGGGAGTTGGAAAAGGTATATTCGAGCTTATTCCTGTAAAACCGGGTCTTGGCAGAGCCCAGAATGGGCGATGTATTCTTTAACGGCACTTTCCCTATCCGCGACAGCTGATCGTACACCTGGCGCTCTTTCTGGGCCAGCTGGGTCTCATAGGGCACATGCTGCCATTTGCAGCCGCCACAGTCGCCGAAATGCGCACAGAAGGGCTCAATCCTGTCTTTGCTGAATTGATTAACGGAGAGAACCCTTCCTTCAGAAAAACGTTTTTTGGATTTGGAAACCAGCAGCCTTACCTCATCGCCCGGAACTACCTTACTACCATCTACAAAGATCACCTCGCCGTCGTTCTTTGCAATGCATTTTCCTTCTGCAGCGAAGTCGAGGATCTGGATGTTTTCAATTTCGTATTTTTTCTTCATGCAAGGTGCTTTATCTTTGCAAAGATGAATGAGAAAATTAAAACAACGGATATAAAAAAAGCGATGAGTTTTTCATCGCTTAGTGATCCCGCTGGGATTCGAACCCAGGACCCATACATTAAAAGTGTATTGCTCTACCAACTGAGCTACGGAATCGAAACCGATTCTGTTGTTGTTTTTAGTGATCCCGCTGGGATTCGAACCCAGGACCCATACATTAAAAGTGTATTGCTCTACCAGCTGAGCTACGGAATCAAAACTCATTTCAGAAAGTGTCTCTCTCAAATGAGGATGCAAAACTATGCATTTATTGCTACAGTTCAAAAGCCCTTTATTAAAATATTTTTACTTTTTTTTCTCTTCCTGAGCCAACCTTTTGATACTAAAGCACAAAACGATATTGCCAAAAAAGCCGATTCTCTCTTCCTGGCCAGGAATTACACCGAAGCAGCCAAAATGTACGAGGCTATATTCGCAGATCCGAAGGTAAACAACGAGCACGTCAGCCTGAAACTGGCTTATATCTTCGAGAACGAGGGAAATTTTCCCAAGGCGCTTTTTTACCTGAACAGCTATTATAACCTTAAGCCCACCGACGAAGTTTTTGACAAGATGAACAAAATGGCGCTGATGAATAAGTTTACGGGTTATGAACGGAACAACATCAATTTTGTCTTTGCCATTTACCAGCAGTATTACATTTTTATCCTGTATGCGGTAATTGTTTTCGGAATTTTCCTGCTGTGGGTGCTCTTTAATAAGCGAAAGCAGGGAAAACCCATTTACAGGAACAACTGGGCCCTGGTGATCACCTACATGGTGTTGCTGGCTTTGCTGATCAACCTGCCCTCCAGCTATAAATCAGCCATTGTAAAAGAGAAAACCTACCTGCGGAATTTCCCGAGCTCAGCCGCTACGGTTATAGGTGAAATTGAGCCGGGCAATAAGATCAATATTTTCGGCAGTGATGATATCTGGCAAAAGGCATACTGGAACCGCGGCGTGGCGTATGTGAATAAAAGTGATTTGTGGTTGCTGGAGAATTAAACATGCGTGGCAGAATTGAAGTTCTGCAACTTTCTTTTCATCATTTCAATGGCATTTTTACTTTTATCAATAGTAATTGCAAAATAAGGAAGATCAATATTTAACCAACTCATTACGTTATAAATAGAGTTTCTTATTTCCTCCAGTTTACTTAGGTTCCATGCAATCGGCTCATAATGAAAAACCCGGTTTCTAAATTCACGTATTTTATTTATGGGAGCAGAAATCCTATGCCTTTGCCTTTGGTTCTTCTCTACATAGGGAAAGGCATTTCTCAAGGGCTTCCATAGTATTCTTTCATATTCCGAATTTAATAATTTTACCCAAAAACCTAAGGTCAATTCTGCAACAACTTTATCTGCGGTAACTATCTCATTTCTGCTCGTTATTTGTTGCTTCGCCTTATTTATATTTTTGGAAAGACTGTTTAATCCTGAAACTGAACCGATTGTAAGATACCAGCTGTCTCCGTATTTCCGGGAAAGTTCTCTGTTCAAACTATTTCTCAGTGCGATTTCGAAAATGGAAAGAATAGAATAAAAAGATTCCGATAGCTCAATATTCAGCTGATAGTGTTCAATAGCCTTTTGTTCGTTACCAGGATACCTTTTGAAGTATTTATCCATTCTTTGCGTAGAAAAAATTTTCTCAAAGTAGTGTTTGTCATTCATTTTTTGTATCTTTGTTGTATGCAGTCCCGGTAATTCCTCTCCCAGACTTTAGTTGCTGGTGATGAATCCGGGTTTTTTTGTGCCTTAAAGATACTATTAATTTATAGTTTTTTTAGTAGGAATCTATAGAAATACATCGTTTACGGGTATTGCCGGGCTAACAGGAACAATTGCCACTTCAGGCATTAATTATCTGTAATCAGGTTCTTCAGAAATAAGAGACTCTAAAAGAGCAAATATTTATAGAAAAAGATATTAAATCACCTGATCCCCGTTAGGGGCTTATCATAAGGGTCGTTCTTTTCTGGCAAAAGGCATACTGGAACCGTGGCATGGCGTATGTGAATAAAAGTGATTTGTGGTTATTAGAAAACTGAGTGCAAGGCACCAGGTGTTCTTGCAGCCCTGCTGTGCTCGGTTCTCGACTATGTCTGGTTTTCGACTGCACTCGGTTCTCGTCTGCACTCGGTTCTCGACTACGCTCGAACTGACAGGAACGACCGCCACTTGTCAGTTCGAGCGTAGTCGAGAACCAAATGCAAAAAAGCCGGGGAGTTCCCCCGGCTTCATTGTATTATCAATACGCTCAAATCACTTCAAGTATCCGCTGCGGATCTACTGCAAAGCCGATTTTCTCTTTAAGATCAGCAATTTTTACCCGCTCCTGCTCCATGCTGTCGCGGTGACGGATAGTGACGGTATCGTTTTCCATGGTTTCGTAATCTACGGCCACGCAAAACGGTGTTCCGATAAGGTCCTGGCGGGTATAGCGTTTACCGATGGCGCCGCCGTCGTCGTAAACGGTACGGAAAGTTAAACGGAGCGAATCAGCGATCTGCTGTGCTTTTTCAGCCAGTCCGTCTTTTTTCACCAGGGGCAGGATAGCCGCTTTTACCGGTGCCAGGGCCGGGTGAAGCTTCAGGTAAGTACGTTCTTTTTCACCTGTTTCCACGGTAAAGGCATTGCAGAAAGCGGCCAGGAAGAGGCGGTCAGCCCCTACCGAGGTTTCTACTACGAATGGAATGTAGTTGCCGATGGCTTTGCCGTCTTCGCCCAGGTCGGGATCAAAATATTGCAGCTTCTTTTTTGACAGTTCCTGGTGATTTCTCAGGTCGAAATCCGTACGGGAGTGAATTCCTTCGATCTCCCTGAACCCGAACGGAAATTCGTATTCAATATCTACGGCGGCATTGGCGTAGTGCGCCAGCTTCTCGTGATCGTGGTATTTCAGCTTTTCAGCAGGCAGGCCCAGGGCCTTATGGAAACGGAGACGGGTATTTTTCCATTTTTCGTACCATTCCATTTCTGAGCCGGGACGTACAAAGAACTGCATTTCCATTTGCTCAAACTCCCGCATCCGGAAAGTGAACTGGCGGGCCACGATCTCGTTCCGGAAAGCCTTACCGATCTGCGCAATACCGAACGGCATTTTCATACGGCCGCTTTTCTGCACGTTCAGGAAGTTCACAAAGATCCCCTGGGCCGTTTCGGGCCTGAGGTAGATCTGGCTGGCGTCTTCTGCCACAGAACCCACCTGGGTAGAGAACATCAGGTTGAACTGCCGTACTTCTGTCCAGTTAGACGTTTTGGAAATGGGGCATACAATGCCTTCTTCAATGATCAGCTCTCTCACCTCATCGAGCTTCTCGGCACCCAGCAGTGCGCCCATTTTCCGGAGAAGCGCCTGTGCCCGGGCCTCGTCACCCGCCGCTGCGTATTCTTCGGCTTTCCCTTCCAGGAGCTGGTCAGCGCGGTAACGTTTTTTGGAGTCTTTGTTGTCGATCATAGGGTCATTGAAGCCGTCAACGTGCCCCGAGGCCTTCCAGGTAAGCGGATGCATGAAAATAGCGGCATCTACCCCCACAATATTGTCGTTCAGCTGGGTCATGGCTTTCCACCAAACCTGCTTGATATTATTTTTCAGCTCCACTCCGTTCTGGCCGTAATCGTACACGGCCTGGAGTCCGTCATAAATCTCAGACGAAGGAAATACAAACCCGTATTCTTTGGCGTGACCGATAATGTCTTGTAAAGTAGCACTCATAGATTAATTGTTTATTCCGGTATACATTGAATTAATGGCTGCGTATTCCCTGAGCAGGAACGCCTGCAGCTCTTCGTTAAATATTTTCTTCGACTCGTCGTCGAGCGCCTCATACATATCTTTTAACTCCCGGTTGATTTCCGCCTTTTCTGCTTCCGTAGCAGCATTCATGGCCCGGACATGGTATTTTTTGAAATCAAATGACAACATTTTCCAGTGTTTTAAGGGTAACTCCGGCGGGGGTAACGTCCAGATCGTACGTTCTTCCCATAATTACGGGCAAATTTACACTTTCGTGTCCAAATTGAAAACCAAATGCCACGGGATAATCGTAGCCGGCCGTGTGCTGCAGAATGATCTCTTCCACAGAAAAGCCGAAAGAAGGCTCGCTGATGGCGGTAAATGAGCCAGCTACCAGCCCGGCCAGGTGCTTTAACTTGCCGGCCCGTTTGAGCTGCACCATCATGCGGTCAATGTTATACAGCTTTTCGCCGATATCTTCCAGGAAAAGGATCTTCCCGTCGTAGGAAATATCGGAAACCGAACCTATGGAATGGGTCAGTAAAACCAGGTTGCCTCCTATGGCAGGACCTGTTGCGTGGCCTTCCCGGTTGGAGGGGCCTGCCGGCCAGGTATCGGATGGCACTTCACCGGAAAGCATATCGCGAAGCTTTGCCGAAGAAACCGGATCACAGGTTAATGTTTTGGCCATAGGGCCGTGAATGGCCTCATACCCTGATGCATTCAGGTGCAGGAGCAGGGCGGTGAGGTCGGAAAACCCGATGATCCATTTGGGGTACTTTTTAAAAGCGGTAAAATCGAGGTGATCGATCAGGTCGGAAACGCCGTATCCGCCCCGTGCCGCCAGGATACAACGTACTTCAGGATCATCCAAAAAAACCTGGAGCTCCTGCAGGCGGTTCTCAAAAGTATCGGAAAAATTGTGGAAAGAGCGACCGGCCGTAGCCCCGGTTTCTGTTTTAAAGCCCCATTGCTCAAGAATCTTCACGCCGGACAATACATCCTGGAGGGCTACCCGGCTGGCGGGAGCCGTGATAGCGACGAAGTCACCGGGACGAAGAAAGGGAGGTGTGATCATCAGACAAAAACCACATCTTTCACAATCTCAGCGCCCATTTCTTTATTTAAGAGGGAAATGATTCCGGACTTGGCCAGAACCAGTTCCTGTCTTAAAGGTGCAGAGGTAATTCTCAGGAAAAGAACGCCTTTGCTGATATAAATCTTCTCTGTCCGCTGTGCAATAGACACACCCATCAGCTTTTCCCAATAGGTCACCAGGTAGGTCTCGTTATAGCGCGACCTGAGCTTGTATGCATTCAGGAAAGACTCGAAAGCCTCTCCTATGCTCTGGGCCTGGGTTTTGCGGGCAGTTACAGACATTTAGGCTTTTTTTGAAATGGCAAATTTTTCAAAAGTGAGCTTGGCGCCGCCACCTGCCGAGATGGTTACGGTAGTTTCATCTTTCGATAACACCTTACCGTGAAGTCCACCGGCCGTTACCACGTCGTCGCCGGGCTTCAGCTCTTCTACCATTTTTTGTTGATCTTTTTGTTTTTTCTGCTGAGGGCGGATCATAAAGAAATACATAACGGCAAACATACCTACCATCATGATCAGGAAACTCATGTTTCCACCACCTGCTGCTTGTAAGAATATCATAAAAATTTATAAGTTAATTACGCCTTTGATTTGATCTGTCCCATCAGATCTTCTACGTCTTCCAGCAGCTTTTCTGCTTTCTGACGCGCCTCGTTTACCACTTTCTTTCCTTCTGCTTTTGCATTGTTGTCTCCGCCTACGTATTCCAGCGCCACTTCTTCTCCCCTTTCCCGGAGGTCATTTATAAAGTTTTTCAGCTGATCTCTGTAATCTCCGAGGCTGGAAGATAGTTTCTCGCGGGTAACTTCCCCTTTTTCAGGAGCAAATAAAATACCAATGGCTGAACCGGCTGCTACTCCCGCCAGAAATGCGATTAAAGATTTTGCCTGAGTGTTCATAATTATGTTGTTTTTGGTTTTATAAATATAAGATCAAAACGAAAGATCACCAAGAAAAATTTCAATTCACACCGGCTTCTACCGGTTATCCAGCATTCCGCGACCCGTTTTGCGGATGAGTCCTTTGGTTTGTAAATCCTTGCAAACGGCGTCAAGAATACCGTTAATAAAGATTTTGCTCTTTTCCGAGCTGTAATTTTTAGCAATCTCTATGATTTCATTGATGGTGACCTTTACCGGTATACTCGGGAAAAGCGTGAGTTCGGCAATGGCCATTTTCAGGAGAATGAGGTCGGTTTCAATGATGCGTTCCAGATCCCAGTTTTTCAGGTGCGGCAGGATCCGTTCCAGCAGCTCCTCATCGCGTGAGGCGGTTTCCCGGAACAGGGTGCGGAGAAAATCTTTGGTTTCTTCCCACTGCTCGTCGAGCTTTTCGATCATCACCACCTGGTCATCTGCAAAATCATCAAAGGTATGGAAAACCATAGTGCGGAGGATCTCCTTGTCTTCCGACCAGAAAATATGCAGCTTTTCAAAGAAATCTACACTTACCTCGTGCTTCAGGATGATGTTTTTGACAATATACTTAACAATGGCCAGCTCGTCTTCACGGGTTTTGTTGACAATGGAAAGGTATTCGGCGACATGGGCGTTGCCTTTCACCGCTTCATTGTACAGCTTATTGACGAGAGAAGATTCGTTTTCGAGGCTAACCGAGCGCTTCAGGGAATAAAACTCCAGCTCTTTGGCCGAGGCCAGGGCGGCAATGGCCTTGTTTTTCCCCAGCACAGAATCTGATTTGCTGCCCAGCAGCACCAGGAGGTTCAGGATATACAGGTAGATATCGTAGGTTTTTTCGGCATCGATCAGGGTCTGGGCCGCGTGGTAGTCAAAGTCTTTTTTGTTCTTCAGGCGGTAGTATTCGCGTGCTTTGGCTACGGCTGTTTTGATCTCCCGCGGGTTGGTATCGTCGGTGACCGGGCTATTGCTTTTGATCTCGTCTTCAAATACCGATTGCGCCAGTTTGGCCATGCCGGCAAGCCTGGTACGGTCCTGCTTCTCCATGGAGTTCAGGTCAGGAGCAAAAGCCTCGGAGATCAGTTCCTGGGCTAATAAATAATTGGCTCCCTTCGATATCTCAAGCGCATACAAACCCTGCATTGCCCTTACTCTCGCCAGTCTACGATTCAGCATATATTCAAAGAACTTTTAAAACGGGTGCAAAGATAATAGAAAAGATGCGTAATTTTAAGCGATTTTTCGATTCGGGATGCAAATTTTTCTCAGAGCTGGAGCTTCGTTTCTCCTGCTATTCCTTTTATTTTTTTCAGCAGGTGCACAGGAAAAGCTTTCACCCGGTGAATTCAATGATGACCTGGAGCAGCTGCGCGGGCTACTGAAGAAGTACTATCCCGGCCTGTATTATTACGAAACGCCGGAGCAGTTTTCCCGGAGGATGGATTCGTTATACACCGTTGATTCCCTGTCTGTTCCGGAGGCGTACCGGCGGCTCTCGCTGCTGACCAGCGAAATGCAGGATCTTCATCTCTCTACCCGGCTTCCCAAGCACTATTTTAACAAAGAATCGGGCGGGTTTCCGCTCATTCTACGGAAATTCGGTGATGATTTTTATATCCATTATAATCAATCAGACGACAGCACCCTGGTGCGGGGAACGCGCATTGTATCTATTGACGGCGTGCCGCCCCTTGCTGACTTTTACCGGTTCCGTACCCTCTACGGGGCTGATTCCGGGAATCCCTATGGCAAAAACTACTATGCAGACCGGAATTTCCCGGGGCTTTACATGCGCTGGTACGGCAAACGCGACTCGGTACAGCTTCGTTATGCACTTCCCGGCGACACCCTCATCCGTACCGAAACCATACGGTTTCTGCTCCCCAAAGAAGCCATGAGCAACCTCACCAAAAGGTATAAAAATGTGCTGCGCAAAAACTTTGAGCTGGAGCGGGTAGATTCGCTGAGCCGTACGGTTAAGCTGGATATTACCAGCTTCAAAGGAAAGAAAAGTTTTCTCGAATTTACCGAAAATAAATTCAGAAAACAGTTAAAGCGAAGTTTTAAACAAATCAGTGAAGACAGCGTACAAAACCTGATCCTGGATCTCCGGAGCAACGGTGGCGGTGCGGTGGTGAATGTTCACCGGATGATCTCCTACCTGGTGAACGAGCCTTTCCGGATATACGACAGCGTTTATATCAGCCGGGCGGGCTTCAGGAAAATCTTTAAGCCCTACCTGGGAGTTACGGCGCTGGCCGGGCGAATGTACCTGAACGGGAAAACGGAAAACGGCTACTACAGGAGCTACGTCAACGAAAAGAAAAAGCTCAGGCCAGTGAAGCAATACGGGTATTCGGGGCGGCTTTTTGTGCTGATGGACGGGGGCTCGTATTCAGCCACCACCTTTACCATATCCTTGTTAAAAAACCATGACCGGGCTATCTTTGTGGGTACGCCGCCCGGCGGAGCCAACTGGGGCTCTTTTGCCGGCCGGTTTTATACGACAAAGCTGGCCCGTTCGCACGTACAGGTGAACCTGCCCCTGATGAAGCTGGTGCACAGCACGGAGGGGCTGAAGCACCCCGATTTTTTTGTACAGCCGGATTATTGGGTAGAGCAGAGCTTTAACGATTTTCTACTGCGGAAAGACACCCCTGTAGAATTCATAAAACAGATGATTCGCAATGAAAGAAATTAAGAGCCTGATCTGGAAAGATATAAAGCTGGAGCTGCGGCAGCAGAATACCATCAATACCATGGTACTTTTCATGGTTTCCACCATTTTTCTCTGCTATATCAGCTTTATGCTCCGGACGAACAACCTGGAGGGCCTGACCTGGAACACCCTTTTCTGGATTATCCTCTTATTTTCGGCTGTGAATTCTGCCGGCAACAGCTTCCGGAAAGAGACCGCGGGCCGGCACCTGTATTATTACCAGCTGGCGGGCCCGGGTGCCATCATCCTGGCCAAGATCCTTTTTAACTTCCTGCTGCTGCTGGTGCTGTCGTTCTCGGGCTTTGGCCTTTACCTGGCCCTGCTGGGAAACCATGTAGCCGACTATACCCTATACTTCATTGCGTTGGTGCTGGGCTCACTGGGTTTCAGCTCTTCACTGACCCTGCTGGCCGGTATTGCCTCAAAAACAGACAATTCTTCAGGCGTGCTTGCCGTTTTGAGCCTGCCTGTTTTGCTGCCCCTGATCAACATGCTCATCAAACTTTCCAAAAATGCAATGGACGGCCTCGAATTATCGGCCAGTTATGATGAAATTATGACTATATTTGGAATTGATTTGGTTGTTATAGCGTTAAGTTATTTGTTATTTCCCTATTTGTGGAAGAGTTAAAACATGAGAAAATACTGGTGGAAATTCCTGGGAGCGGCCTTGCTCATTTTTAGTGTATTTTTTGGATTTTTAGGAGAAACGCCCCGCCGTGAGATCCTCAATGAGACCATCCGGATGGTTTATTTTCACGTGCCCATGTGGTTCTCCATGATGGCCCTGATGATCAGCTCACTGGTATTTTCGGTAAAATACCTGCGGAAAGGCGATATCCGCGACGACATCTATGCTTCGCAGTTTGCAGCGGTAAGCGTGGTTTTCGGGGTGCTGGGTTTCCTGACCGGCATGCTCTGGGGAAATTTCACCTGGGGCGACTGGCTGCCCAAAGACCCCAAGCTGATAGCGGTAGAAGTGGGTCTCCTGATCTATTCGGCCTATTTTATCCTGCGGGGCTCCTTTGACGACGAACAACGGCGGGCCCGTCTTTCCGGCATCTACAATATCTTTGCTTTTGCCTCTTTTATGCCCCTGGTGTGGATATTGCCGCGGCTGACCGACTCGCTGCATCCCGGCAACGGGGGCAACCCGGCGTTCGGCAGCGATATGGACTTAAAAATGCGTATGGTGTTTTACCCGGCCGTGCTGGGGTGGATCATTATCGGGACCTGGATTGCCAGCCTGCGGATACGAATCAAATTAATTAACGAAACGATAAACGGATGAAACTCCTGAGTTTACTTCAAACTGCTGAAATGGCCGACGTCATGCGCTCGGAAGGTAAAATTTATGTAGTGGTGGCAGGCCTTCTCATTGTGGTGACCGGATTTCTGGCCTACCTGTTTTTCCTGGACAGAAAAGTAACGCGGTTAGAAAAAGAAGTAGAAAATCACAAGAAATAAAAGGGTATGAAAAAAAGTCATATTATCGCGTTGGGTGTGATTGCGGTGGCGATAACCATGATCATTTCCACCATTGGAGATGCCAGCACATACCTGAGCTTCAAAGAGGCCAAGGAGCTGGCTGAGCAGGGAAATACCAAAGCGGTGCACGTAGTAGGTGAATTGCCTAAAAATGCAAAGGGTGAGCCTATAGGGATCCGCTACGAGCCCTCGGTCAATCCCAACCAGTTTGAATTCCTGATGATCGATTCCCTGGATAACCAATACCGGGTAGTTCACCATCAGCCCAAACCCCAGGATATGGAGAAGTCGGAGAAAGTAGTGGTAGTGGGCCGGATGAACCTGGAAGGAGGCTATTTTGAGGCCGACAAAATCCTTTTAAAATGCCCCTCCAAATACAATAACGCCGAACTGAAACCGGAAGACGACGGATATGTTAGTTACGGAAAATAGTGTTGACACCTCTGTCCTGATTAACGGCCTGATCGCTTCAGGTGTACCTTTTGCGGCTTACCGGCTACCGCGGCACGACACGTTCCGGCTGCTGGTATCGTATGATCCTTTTCTCCATCTTGAAAAAGTAGATTTTGAGGAATTGCCCTCCGGGTTTGTCTTTGCACCCTTTAAAACCGGTGGCTCGCCGGTTTTGTTCCTGAAAGCTGATTTTGAACGGGAAGTGAATTTACGGGAACCCCAGATAGATATTTCTGACCTGAAGTGTACTCCCGACCTGCTGCAGGGCGGCACGGGCTTTGCCTTTGAGGCCCTGCCCCACCCCAATGACGAAGAAGAATACGAGGCAAAGGTACAGCAGATCCTGACCCGGATACGGCAGAGTGAGGCGCGGAAGGTGGTACTTTCACGCCGCAAGCCTTTGGGCAGAATCACGGAAAGCAACTTTTTCTCTGCCTTTACAAGCCTGAGCACTTCGCATCAGGATGCTATGGTCAGCCTGGTGCACCTTCCTGACAATAAGCAGGTCTGGCTGGGGGCTTCACCTGAAGTGCTGGTCTCTCAAAACCGTGACGGGGTCTTCACCACCATGTCGCTGGCCGGTACGCAGTCGGCCTTTGACCGCAACGGAGAAGAAATAAAGCCGGTAGATGCCCTCTGGACCCACAAGGAAATAGAAGAACAGGCCATAGTGGGGCGGTACATCATCAACTGCCTCAAAAAAATACGGGTGCGTGAATATGAAGAAGAAGGCCCCAAAACGGTCAAAGCAGGCAACCTGCTTCACCTGAGAACGTTCTACAGCATAGATAACCGGGAGGTGAATTTTCCGAACCTCAGCTCGGTCATGCTTAACCTGCTCCACCCTACCCCGGCCATCTGCGGCATGCCCAAAGAGAGTTCCGAAAAGATCATTGACGATATTGAGGGCTACGACCGGGAATTTTACAGCGGTTACCTGGGGCCCGTCAATGTAGATGCGGAGAGTCACCTGTTCGTGAACCTCCGTACACTGAAGGTAGAAGACGGCATAGCGTATGTATACGCCGGCGGCGGTATCACGGAAGATTCCCAGCCCGACAGGGAGTGGGTGGAAACCGAAATGAAAATGGGAACCATCAGCCGGGCATTTGACAACTTTCATCGGTTTTAGTAACTTTGGGAATGAATTCCGGCAATCCGTTATAAATGATCTCACCAATGCAAAAACTTATCCTTAACCAATCTCTGCAGCAGAGGCTATCGCCTCAGCAGATCCAGTTCATTAAGCTTCTGCAGATTCCCACTGCAGAACTGGCCCAGAGAATAGAGGAAGAGCTGGAAATCAACCCGGCCCTGGAAGAAGGAAAAAGCATGGAGCAGGAAAAATATTCGGTTAACGGGGAAGATTCCTATTCTGAAGATAACAACGACCACCAGAGCATTGATACCTACAGCCTGGACGACTTCAACCTGAAAGACTACCGGAGTGACGGCGATGAGTACGGCGGCTATAAGATGTCAGACAATTACCATGAAGAGGCCCGGGAAGTCATGCCCGTGGTGTCTGTAGATTCTTTGCAGGAGTCGCTTATGCAGCAGCTGGGCTTTTTACAGCTCAATGACAAGCAAACCATGATCGGGAAGCAGCTGATAGGCTCTATAGAAGATGACGGCTACCTGAGGCGCTCGCTCCGGTCTATCTGCAACGACCTGGCTTTCAGCCAGAACATTTATACCAACGAAGGGGAAGTTGAAGGGGTTTTAAAAAAGATACAGAAATTTGAGCCGGCCGGCATTGGCGCCCGTGACCTCCAGGAATGCCTGATCCTCCAGATTGAAAAAAAGACGAACTCGGCAGAGAGCAACCTGGCCCTGACCATCCTGGAAGACTATTTCGACGAGTTCAGCAAAAAGCATTTCGATAAGATACAGAAGAAGCTGGGAATAGACGATGAAACCCTGAAAAACGTTTTCCAGCTCATTACGCGGCTGAACCCCAAGCCGGGCAATATCATCTCCACATCGCACAACGTGGCCTACCTGATGGCCGATTTTATTGTTACCTATTTAAACGGGAAGATGGAGATCATCCTGAATTCGAAAAATGCTCCGGACCTCCGGATCAGCAAATCGTTTTCAGACATGCTGGATACCTACTCGCGGGGCGACAAGCAAAACAAGCAGATCAGGGAAACCGTTACGTTTGTGAAGCAGAAGCTGGACGCCGCCAAATGGTTTATTGACGCCATCAAGCAACGGCAGCAGACCCTGCTGAAAACCATGGAAGCTATCGTGGATTTCCAGTACAGCTTTTTTGTGGAAGGCGATGAAAATAAGCTGAAGCCCATGATCCTGAAAGATATTGCCGATAAGATCGACATGGATATTTCTACAGTTTCGCGGGTGGCCAACAGCAAATCGGTGCAGACAGATTTCGGAATTTATCCCTTAAAATATTTTTTTTCGGAAGGAATTGCCACGGAATCGGGTGAGGACGCTTCGAGCCGTGAAGTAAAAAATATTCTCAGGGCACTCATTGACGAAGAAGTGAAAACGTCGCCTTACTCTGACGATAAGCTGGAGAAGCTGCTAAAGGCCAAAGGATACAACATAGCCCGGAGAACCGTGGCCAAGTACCGGGAACAACTGGGAATTCCGGTGGCCCGTTTGAGAAAAGAGATTTAACCCGTTTTTATGGTGCTTCAAAAAACAGCAAAAGGAATTTCCTACATACTGCATCCCGTATTCATCCCTTCTTACCTGGTACTGGCGTTGAAGTGGCTGGCTCCCCTGCCGCTTTTTTACCTGTTTATGGGTCCGAAGCTGTTCCTGGCCCTTTTCATGCTGACAGTTACGTATACGGCCATCATCCCGCTGCTTTTTGTATACCTGCAGTACCGGATGAAATTTATCAACGATTTTACCCTCAATAACCGGCGTGAAAGGCCCCGTATATACCTTTTTACCTCTGCCTTTTTCTTTGCCGTTGCTTATTTCTTAAATGCAAAAGGCAGCGTCTTTATGCCTACAGCCGTTATTTTTGTGTCGATGGCCGTCAACATTACGGGCTTGTTCGTGATGAATTTTTTCGATAAGATCAGCGCGCATGTTTCGGGCATTTCAGGGGCTTTGGGAGTATTTGCGGCACTATTTTACCGGTACGGAGACGTCAGGCTGGTACCGGCCATCCTCATAATCCTGGTCCTGGTTGGGATAATTTCTTCTGCACGCTTAATTTTGGGCGCGCATAACCTGCGCCAGGTGATCATCGGGGCGTTGTGGGGCTTTGTTACGGGTTTTACCGGCGTATATTACTTTATGAAATTATAGAACATTGAAAATAAAAATAGGAACAAGAGCCAGTCAGCTTGCTTTATGGCAGGCCCGTTATATTCAGCAGCGTCTTGAAGCTGCGGGTGCGGAAACGGAGATCGTGGCCATGGAAACCCGGGGCGACAAAGTGCTGGATGTTGCTTTATCCAAAATAGGCAGCAAGGGTGTATTTACGGAAGAATTGGAAGAAAAACTCCTGAATAATGAGATTCATATTGCCGTTCACTCGGCTAAAGATATGCAATCTGACCTGGGCAATGCCTTTGAAATTATTGCTTTTACCGAGCGGGAGGAACCGAACGATGTGCTGATTTCTGACCGGCCGGTAGATTTATCCCAACCCCTGATCATAGGTACCTCATCTGTAAGAAGGATAGCCTTTTTCAAAAGGCATTATCCCCATATTCAACTGGTCAACATGCGGGGCAACCTGCAAACCCGCCTGAAAAAAATGCGGGACGGCCAATGCGACGCGCTGGCCCTGGCCTTTGCCGGCGTTAACCGCATGAACTACAATGAGCTCATTGTTCACCGTTTTCCCCTGAATGAATTTATTCCGCCTGTGGGCCAGGGAACCATAGCGGTTGAAATTGCGGTAAGCCTGGATAGTGAAATTAAAAAAATCGTGAAAGAGGCCTGTAACGACACCCTCACTGAAAAATGCCTGGTAGCCGAAAGAACATTCCTGAAAGAAATGAAGGGCGGATGCTCCATACCGGTTTTCGGATATGCCCGGAATACGGAGCAGGGTATCCGGTTTACCGGCGGTATTACCTCGCTAGACGGACAAAGCACCATAACGATAGAACAGACAGGCACGGCGCCGGCTGAGCTGGGCAGGGCAGTGGCCTTACAGGTTCTGGAAAACGGTGGCCGCGAAATTCTGGCCCAAATCAAAGGGAACCCATAAGTCTGTTTAATGAATAGTGTGTGAATACCCATGAAAAAAATAGTTGTATTTGTTTCTCTCCTGGTGCTCAGTGCATCTGCCTTTTCGCAAAAGAAAGATTACCTCTATACCCTGGAGAGCGGTAAAGGGAAGCTGCATTTTGTTTTGTATGATGAAACCCCGCTGCACAAAGCCAATTTTCAAAAGCTGGTGAAGTCACATTTTTACAACGGGCTGCTTTTTCACCGGGTGATTGAAAATTTCATGATCCAGGGCGGTGATCCGGCCTCCCGCAATGCAGAGAAAGGAGCCCGGCTGGGCAGCGGCGGTGATGAGCTGGAACGGATACCGTTTGAGTATAACCCGACTCGTTTTCACAAAAAGGGTGTGCTGGCAGCGGCACGCGACGGAAACCCCGAGAAGAAATCGAGCGCCTGCCAGTTTTATATTGTACAGGGTAAAAAGTTCAGTGATACCGAGCTGAATAATTTTGAAAGCCGCAACGGTGTAAAATATACCGAAGAGCAGCGCACGGTTTATAAAACCCTGGGCGGAACCCCTCACCTGGATAAAAACTATACTGTTTTCGGAGAAGTAGTAGGCAGTACAGCCCTGGTTGACGAGATTGCCCGAGTAAAGACCGACTCGTTCAACCGGCCTGAAGAAGATCAGAAGATGAAGATCTCCATGAAAAAAATGAAAAGAAAGAAAATCACTAAAAAATACGGTTATCACTACTTATAGTAGTACCATTACAGCGCGCTAAGGCAAAGCTGCGGATGGCACCACTAAAATTTAGACATATGAAATAGCCATGAGCAGTCAGCTATCAGCTATCAGAAGTCGGGCACACCGGGTGACGTATCACCAACCGGCCCATGAATAAGCGGTCCGCCGCTGCGGCTGATAGCTGAAGGCTGAAAGCTAA
>Ga0222423_1000050_pt1 | contig 124860 bp, 116 predicted proteins | sample 3A0metagenome_FD_182472 | JGI IMG/M metagenome (GOLD analysis project Ga0222423, IMG submission 182472) | Enriched microbial communities from leaf-cutter ant dump, University of Wisconsin, Madison, United States - 3A0 (version 2) | ecosystem: Environmental > Terrestrial > Nest > Insects nest >...
TCATGAACCTGACCGACTACATGGCCGGCGCGGGCAAGGAGTGGACCAACCCGGGCATCGACCTCAAGGACTTCATCGGCACCAGCTTCACCACCGCGCCCGACGGCAAGCTCTACCAGCTGCCCGACCAGCAGTTCGCCAACCTGTACTGGTTCCGCGCCGACCTGTTCGCGCGCAAGGACCTGCAGGACAAGTTCAAGGCCAAGTACGGCTACGACCTGGGCGTGCCGCAGAACTGGTCGGCGTATGAGGACATCGCCGAATTCTTCACCAACGACGTGAAGGAAATCGACGGCAAGCCCATTTACGGCCACATGGACTACGGCAAGAAGGATCCGTCGCTGGGCTGGCGCTTCACCGATGCCTGGCTGTCCATGGCCGGCGCGGCCGACAAGGGTATCCCCAACGGCATGCCCATCGACGAATGGGGCATCCGCGTCGCCGACGACAAGTGCACCCCCGTGGGCGCCAGCGTGGCGCGCGGCGGCGCCACCAACTCGCCGGCCGCCGTCTATGCGCTCACCAAGTACATCGACTGGATGAAGAAATACGCGCCCAAGGAAGCCATGGGTATGACCTTCGGCGAGTCCGGCCCCGTGCCCGCCCAGGGCCAGATCGCGCAGCAGGTCTTCTGGTACACCGCCTTCACCGCCGACATGACCAAGCCGGGCCTGCCCGTGGTCAACGCCGACGGCTCGCCCAAGTGGCGCATGGCCCCCGGCCCGCACGGCCCGTACTGGAAGGACGGCATGCAGAACGGCTACCAGGACGTGGGCAGCTGGACCTTCTTCAAGGGGCAGGACCCGAACCGCACGGCCGCCGCCTGGCTGTACGCGCAGTTCGTCACCGCCAAGACCACGTCGCTGAAGAAGTCCATCACCGGCCTGACCTTCATCCGCGACTCGGACATCCGCAGCGACTACTTCACCAAGAACGCCAACAACTACGGCGGCCTGATCGAGTTCTACCGCAGCCCCGCGCGCGTGGCCTGGACGCCCACCGGCACCAACGTGCCCGACTACCCCAAGCTGGCGCAGCTGTGGTGGAAGAACGTGGCCGAGGCCGTCACCGGCGAGAAGACCCCGCAGCAGGCCATGGACAACCTGGCCAACGAGATGGACGGCGTGATGGCGCGCCTGCAGCGCGCCGGCATGGATCACTGCGCGCCCAAGCTCAATGCCAAGAGCGATCCGTCCAAGTGGCTGAGCGACCAGCATGCCCCGTGGAAGAAGCTGGACAACGAGAAGCCCAAGGGCGAGACCGTGGCCTATGACCGCCTGCTGCAAGCCTGGAAGGAAGGCAAGGTGCGCTGACCTGCAACCCGGCAACCGGGGGCGAACCCTTCGGTTGCCGGCTCCCGGGAGTCCATTGGGGATACCTGGAAAACTAGGGTTAACCCTAGAATATACCGCCCATCAGCGGAACAATGCACACCATGACCACCACCGAGACCCCCCGACAGACCGACCGCTCGCAACTGCTGGAGCAGTTGGCGCGCCCCATCACCTACGACCTGGCTGTGATCGGCGGCGGGGCGACGGGGCTGGGCGTGGCGCTGGACGCGGCGGCGCGGGGCTTCTCCGTGGTGCTGCTGGAGTCGCACGACTTTGCCAAAGGCACGTCCTCGCGCGCCACCAAGCTGGTGCACGGCGGCGTGCGCTACCTGGCGCAGGGCAACATCTCGCTGGTGCGCGAGGCGCTGCACGAGCGCACCACGCTGCTGCACAACGCGCCCCACCTGGCGCAGCCGCTGGCTTTCGTGATGCCGTCGTACAAGCTGTGGGAAACGCCGTTCTACGGCGCCGGCCTGAAGGTGTACGACGCGCTGGCCGGCAAGGCCGGGCTGGGGGCCACCGAATTTTTGGGGCGCATGCAAACCCTGCGCCTGCTGCCCACGGCCATGGCCGACGGGCTCAAGGGCGGCGTCAAGTACTGGGACGGTCAGTTCGACGACGCGCGCCTGGCGCTAGCACTGGCGCGCACGGCGGCGCTCAAGGGCGCGCTGCTGGTCAACTACTGTCCGGTGCTCGATCTGCTGCACGAAGGCGGCAAGGCGGCCGGCCTGGTCTGCCAGGACGGCGAGTCGGGCCGGCGCTTCGAAGTGCGCGCCCGCTGCGTCGTCAACGCCGCCGGCGTGTGGGTGGACGAGCTGCGCGCGCGCGACGCGCAGGCGCTGGGCTTCGCACCGCGCCCCATCGTTGCGCCCAGCCAGGGCGTGCATATCGTGGTCGACAGCGACTTCCTGCCTACCGACCACGCGCTGATGGTGCCCAAGACGGCCGACGGGCGCGTGCTGTTCGCCGTGCCATGGCTGGGCAAGGTCATCCTGGGCACCACCGACAGCCCGCGCCACGACCCCGCGCGCGAGCCGGTGGCGCTGCACGAGGAAGTCGCCTTCATCCTGGGCGAGTCGGCGCGCTACCTGCGCCGCGCGCCGCGGGCCGCCGACGTGCGCAGCATCTGGGTGGGCCTGCGCCCGCTGGTCAAGCCCGAGGACGACGACGGTAACAGCACCAAGAGCATCAGCCGCGAGCACACCGTGCTGGTGGGGCGCAGCAGCATGGTCACCGTGACCGGCGGCAAGTGGACCACCTACCGCGCCATGGCCGAGGACGTGCTCGCCAAGTGCATGCAGCAAGGCCTGCTGCCCACGCGCCCGGGCGGCGTGACGACGCACCTGCCGCTGGTGGGCGCTGCGCCCAGCCGTGTCGGCATGAACGCGCCGCAAGGCCTGCATTCCTACGGCAGCGAGGCGCAGGCGGTGGCTGCCCTGCCGGGCGCCGGCGCCCTGCTGGCTCCCGGCCTGAGCGAGGCCATGGTGCGTTTTGCCGTGCGATGTGAGTACGCACGCACGGTCGAGGACGTGCTGGCGCGCCGCGCCCGCGTACTGTTCCTGGACGCGCGCCTGGCCGCGTCGCTGGCGCCCCGCGTGGCGCAGATCCTGCAGGACGAACTGCCCGGCCACGACCCGCAGCTCGCGGCGTTCATCGAGCTGGCGCAGCAGTACGCCACGGTTCCTCAATAAAACTATTGACGCAAAAAGAAACGCGTGCCAGAATATGCGGCTTCGCGTTAATTGCGCGAGGTTTCTGCCCAGCGGGAAGCGCCTGCGAAATGGTTTGCAGCGTGGACGACGGGCCCAAGACTGACTGGCAGCAAGGCCCACCGGAGCACATCCGGCGCGTCGAACTGCTGGAGCAAGTTGGGAATATTGAAATGATCCAAACAGAATCTCGGTTAGAGGTTGCCGACAACACCGGCGCGAAGTCCGTCCAGTGCATCAAGGTGCTGGGTGGTTCGCACCGCCGCTACGCAAGCGTCGGCGACATCATCAAGGTGAGCGTCAAGGAAGCCGCTCCGCGTGGTCGCGTCAAGAAGGGCGAGATCTACAGCGCGGTGGTCGTGCGCACGGCCAAGGGCATCCGCCGCGGCGATGGCTCGCTCGTCAAATTCGATGGCAACGCAGCCGTGTTGCTCAATGCAAAGCTGGAGCCCATCGGCACCCGCATCTTTGGCCCCGTGACGCGTGAACTGCGTACCGAGCGCTTCATGAAGATCGTGTCCCTGGCTCCCGAAGTTCTCTGAAGGACGCACCATGAACAAGATTCGCAAGGGCGACGAAATCATCGTGCTGGCCGGGCGCGACAAGGGCAAGCGCGGCACCGTTGCGCTGCGCAGCGACGACTCGCACCTGGTCATCGAAGGCATCAACCTGGTCAAGAAGCACGTCAAGCCGAACCCCATGAAGGGTACTACCGGCGGTATCGTGGAAAAGGCCATGCCGATCCACCAATCCAACGTCGCCATCTTCAATGCCGCCACTGGCAAGGCTGATCGCGTTGGCATCAAGGTGCAGGCCGACGGCACGCGCGTGCGCGTGTTCAAGTCCAGCGGCGCCGAAATCAAGGCTGCCTAAGGAGAGTCCACATGGCACGACTGCAACAAATCTACCGCGACAAGATCGCTCCCGAACTGATCAAGCAGTTCGGCTACACCTCGTCCATGCAGGTTCCGCGCCTGACCAAGATCACGCTCAACATGGGTGTGAGCGAGGCCGTGGCCGACAAGAAGATCATGGACAACGCCGTTGCCGATCTGACCAAGATCGCCGGCCAGAAGCCCGTGGTGACCAAGGCCAAGAAGGCCATCGCCGGTTTCAAGATCCGCGAAGGCCAGGCCATCGGCTGCATGGTGACGCTGCGCGGCGTTCAGATGTACGAATTCCTCGACCGTTTCGTTACCGTGGCCCTGCCGCGCGTGCGTGACTTCCGTGGTATCTCGGGTCGCGCCTTCGACGGCCGTGGCAACTACAACATCGGCGTCAAAGAACAGATCATCTTCCCTGAGATCGAGTACGACAAGGTCGATGCCTTGCGCGGCCTCAACATCAGCATCACCACGACGGCCAAGTCCGACGAAGAAGCCAAGGCGCTTCTGACGGCTTTCCGTTTCCCGTTCAAGAACTAAAGGCAGCGCAATGGCTAAAGTAGCTTTGATCCAGCGCGAACTCAAGCGCGAAAAACTGGCCGCCAAGTACGCTGCCAAGTATGCGGAACTGAAGGCCGTTGCCGGCGATGTCAAGCGCAGCGACGAAGAGCGCGAAGCGGCACGCCTGGGCCTGCAGAAACTGCCCCGTAACGCCAACCCCACGCGCCAGCGCAACCGTTGCGAAATCACCGGTCGCCCCCGCGGCACGTTCCGCCAATTCGGCCTGGGCCGCGCCAAGATCCGTGAACTGGCTTTTGCTGGCGACATCCCCGGTGTCACCAAGGCCAGCTGGTAAGCAGGCAGGAGAGATACAACATGAGCATGAGTGATCCCATCGCTGACTTGCTGACCCGCATCCGCAATGCGCAAATGGTGTCCAAGACCACCGTTTCGGCACCCGCCTCCAAGGTGAAGGTTGCCATCGCGCAGGTGCTCAAGGACGAGGGTTATGTCGACGGTTTCGAAGTCAAGACCGAAGCCGGCAAGTCCGAACTCGTCATCACCCTGAAGTACTACGCCGGCCGTCCCGTGATCGAGCGTATCGAGCGCGTCAGCCGCCCCGGCCTGCGCGTGTACAAGGGTGCTGGTTCCATTCCGCAAGTCATGAACGGCCTGGGTGTGGCAATCGTCACAACGCCCAAGGGTGTGATGACTGATCGCAAGGCGCGCGCTACCGGTGTCGGCGGCGAAGTGCTTTGCTACGTCGCCTAACGGGCATTGAGGAGAAAACTGAAATGTCCCGAGTAGGTAAAGCCCCTGTGACCATCCCCGCAGGCGTGGATGTGTCCGTCAAGGACGACCAGATCAGCGTCAAGGGCGCCGGCGGCCAACTGTCGCTGGCCCGCAATGCGCTGGTCAAGGTCTCCAGCAACGACGGCAAGCTCAGTTTCGAGCCTGCCAACGAATCGCGCGAAGCTAACGCCATGACCGGCACCCTGCGCCAGCTGGTCAACAACATGGTGGTCGGTGTCAGCAAGGGCTTCGAGAAGAAGCTCACCCTGGTGGGCGTGGGCTTCAAGGCCTCCGCTGCCGGCAACAAGCTGAACCTGGCCGTCGGTTTTTCGCATCCCGTCAACTTTGAAATGCCTGCCGGCGTCGCCGTCGCGTGCCCGACCCCGACCGAAATCGTGGTCAAGGGTGCCGACCGCCAGGCCGTGGGCCAGATGGCTGCCGAGATCCGCGCCGTTCGTCCTCCCGAGCCCTACAAGGGCAAGGGCATCCGTTATGCGGATGAGAAGGTCGTGATCAAAGAGACCAAGAAGAAGTAAGGAGCTGCAACATGTTGACCAAGAAAGAGCAGCGTCTGCGTCGTGCCCGTCAAACGCGTATCCGCATTGCCCAGCAGGGCATCGCACGTCTGACGGTGAACCGCACCAATCTTCACATCTACGCTACCGTGATCTCTGGCTGCGGCACCAAGGTGCTGGCCAGCGCTTCCACGGCCGAGGCCGAAGTGCGCCAATCGCTGGGGGGCTCGGGCAAGGGCGGCAACACCGCCGCCGCCCAGGTCATCGGCAAGCGCATCGCCGAGAAGGCCAAGGCCGCCGGCGTCGAGAAGGTTGCATTCGATCGTGCAGGTTTCGCCTACCACGGCCGCGTCAAGGCACTGGCCGACGCAGCGCGCGAAGCTGGCCTGCAGTTCTAAGCGGAGCGAATAGAAATGGCTAAATTTTCCCCCAGGGTGCAAGACGAAGGTCGTGACGACGGTCTGCGCGAAAAAATGATCGCGGTCAACCGCGTCACCAAGGTCGTGAAGGGCGGTCGTATCCTCGGCTTCGCCGCACTGACCGTGGTCGGCGACGGCGATGGCCGCGTTGGCATGGGCAAGGGCAAGTCCAAGGAAGTGCCCGCTGCCGTGCAAAAGGCAATGGAAGAAGCGCGCCGCAAGATGCTGAAGGTGTCGCTGAAGAACGGCACGATTCACCACAACGTGAACGGCCACCACGGTGCTGCCAACGTCATGCTGGCGCCGGCCCCCAAGGGTACCGGCATCATCGCCGGCGGCCCGATGCGCGCAGTGTTCGAGGTGATGGGCATTACCGACATCGTGGCCAAGAGCCATGGTTCGTCCAACCCCTACAACATGGTGCGTGCAACGCTCGACGCCCTGGCCAATTCCACTACGCCGGCCGAAGTGGCCGCCAAGCGTGGCAAGTCGGTCGAAGACCTGTTTGCCGCTTGATTGGGAGGCGATCAATGACAACGCAACAAACCGTCAAGATTCAATTGGTGCGCAGCCCTATCGGCACCAAGGAATCGCACCGCGCCACCGTGCGTGGCCTGGGTCTGCGCAAGCTCAACAGCGTGAGCGAACTCAAGGACACGCCTGAGGTGCGCGGCATGATTAACAAGATCAGCTATCTGGTCAAAGTCCTCTGAGAGGTTGATGATGGAACTCAATAGCATCAAGCCCGCAGCAGGAGCCAAGCACGCCAAGCGCCGTGTCGGTCGCGGTATCGGTTCCGGCCTGGGCAAGACCGCGGGCCGCGGCCACAAGGGTCAGAAGTCGCGTTCGGGCGGCTACCACAAGGTGGGCTTCGAAGGCGGCCAGATGCCGCTGCAGCGTCGCCTGCCCAAGCGTGGCTTCAAGTCGCACCTGCTCAAGTACAACGCCGAGATCACCCTCTCCGCGCTGGAGCAGCTCGGCCTGGCCGAGGTCGACGTGCTGGCCCTGAAGAACGCCGGCCTGATCGGCGAACTGGTCAAGGTGGTCAAGGTGGTCAAGAGCGGCGCGATCTCCAAGTCCGTCAAGCTCTCGGGCATCGGCGCGACCGCAGGCGCCAAGGCTGCCATCGAGGCCGCTGGCGGCAGCCTGGCCTGATCCCAGTTCTGACGAAAGGCATCCGTGGCTACTAACGCAGCTCAACTGGCAAAAACCGGCAAGTTCGGCGATCTCCGTCGGCGGTTGGTATTCCTGCTGCTGGCGTTGGTCGTGTACCGGATCGGGGCGCATATCCCCGTTCCGGGCATCGACCCGGCGCAGTTGCAGCAGTTGTTCAGTGGCCAGCAGGGCGGCATCCTGAATCTCTTCAACATGTTCTCGGGCGGGGCGCTGTCGCGCTTCACGGTGTTTGCACTGGGGATCATGCCGTACATCTCGGCGTCGATCATCATGCAGCTCATGACCTACGTGATGCCCACGTTCGAACAGATGAAGAAGGAGGGTGAGGCAGGTCGCCGCAAGATCACGCAGTACACCCGCTATGGCACGCTGGGCCTGGCCATCTTCCAGTCGCTGGGCATCGCCGTGGCGCTGGAGAGCACGGCCGGCCTGGTGCTCAGCCCTGGTTTCGGTTTTCGCATGACGGCCGTGGTCAGCCTGACCGCCGGTACCATGTTCCTGATGTGGCTGGGCGAGCAGATCACCGAGCGCGGTCTGGGCAACGGCATTTCGATCCTGATCTTCGCCGGTATCGCGGCAGGTCTGCCGAGCGCTATCGGTGGCTTGCTGGAGCTGGTGCGCACCGGTGCCATGAGCATCGTCGCGGCGATCTTCATCGTGGCGGTCGTGGGCCTGGTGACCTACTTCGTGGTGTTCGTCGAGCGCGGACAGCGCAAGATCCTGGTGAACTACGCACGCCGGCAGGTGGGCAACAAGGTGTACGGTGGGCAGTCGTCCCATCTGCCCCTCAAGCTCAACATGGCTGGCGTGATCCCGCCGATCTTCGCGTCCTCCATCATTCTGCTGCCGGCAACGGTGGTGAACTGGTTCAGCGCAAGCGAGTCGATGCGCTGGCTGCGCGACATCTCTTCGATGCTCACGCCGGGTCAGCCGATCTACGTGCTGCTGTATGCAAGCGCCATCATCTTCTTCTGCTTCTTCTACACGGCGTTGGTCTTCAACAGCCGCGAGACGGCGGACAACCTAAAGAAGAGCGGTGCGTTCATTCCAGGGATTCGCCCGGGCGACCATACGGCGCGCTACATCGACAAGATCCTGGTTCGGTTGACGCTGATCGGTGCCATCTACATCACGCTGGTGTGTCTGCTGCCCGAGTTTCTGATTCTGAAGTACAACGTGCCGTTCTATTTCGGCGGTACGTCGCTGCTGATCATTGTGGTGGTCACCATGGACTTCATGGCCCAGGTGCAGAACTACCTGATGAGCCAGCAGTATGAATCGTTGCTCAAGAAGGCCAACTTCAAGACGACGCCAGGTACCTGACACCGACGCGGTTTTGGCGGATGCGCTATAGTCGCAGGTTCGCCAAAGCTGCACCGGTATTTTTGATGCCCTTCGATCCATCGCGGGCACGTTTTTTGTGTTCCGCGCAGTGGGCCGGAACGATTGGACAAGAGTTTAGGAGAATGCAATGAGAGTTTCGGCTTCGGTCAAGAAAATCTGCCGCAACTGCAAAATCATCCGCCGCAAGGGCGTGGTGCGTGTGATCTGTACGGATCAGCGCCACAAGCAGCGCCAAGGCTGATCAGGAAAGCATAGAGGACGAACATGGCACGTATTGCTGGTATCAATATCCCGCCGCACAAGCATGCTGAAATCGGTCTGACCGCCATTTATGGCGTTGGCCGTACAACGGCGCGCAAGATTTGTGACGCTTGCGGCATCGAGTATTCCAAGAAGATCAAGGATTTGACGGACGCCGATCTGGAAAAGATCCGCGATCAGCTCAATCCCATGACCCTGGAAGGCGATCTGCGCCGCGAAACAACGATGAACATCAAGCGTTTGATGGACATCGGTTGCTATCGTGGTTTCCGCCATCGTCGCGGCCTGCCGATGCGCGGCCAGCGTACGCGCACCAACGCCCGCACCCGCAAGGGTCCGCGCAAGGGCGCTGCGGCACTGAAGAAGTAAGATTGAAAGATCATTATGGCCAAGTCTCCTGCCAATAACGCCGCTGCCCGCGTGCGCAAGAAGGTTCGCAAGAACGTGTCGGACGGTGTTGCCCACGTGCACGCCTCCTTCAACAACACCATCATCACGATCACCGACCGCCAGGGCAACGCTCTGTCCTGGGCTTCGTCGGGCGGTCAAGGCTTCAAGGGCTCGCGCAAGTCCACTCCGTTCGCTGCCCAGGTGGCCTCCGAAGTGGCTGGCCGCGCCGCCATGGAACAAGGCATCAAGAATCTGGACGTCGAGATCAAGGGCCCTGGCCCGGGTCGTGAGTCGTCGGTGCGCGCCCTGGGCGCCCTGGGCATCCGCATCACCTCCATCTCGGACGTGACGCCGGTGCCGCACAACGGCTGCCGTCCGCAAAAGCGCCGTCGCATCTGACTTTTGCAATGAAGCCCACCGCCACCGATCGCCTGGTGCGATGGTGGCTCCCGCAGGCAACTGCGGTAGTTGACAACTCAAGGAAATAAACGTGGCACGTTACCTCGGCCCCAAGGCCAAACTTTCCCGCCGTGAAGGCACGGATCTGTTCCTCAAGAGCGCACGCCGCTCGATCGCCGACAAGGCCAAGTTCGACTCCAAGCCCGGCCAGCACGGCCGCACTTCCGGTCAGCGTACTTCCGATTACGGTCTGCAGCTGCGCGAAAAGCAAAAGGTCAAGCGCATGTACGGCGTGCTGGAAAAGCAGTTCCGCCGTTACTTCGAGGCCGCTGAGCGCCGCAAGGGCAACACTGGCGCCAACCTGCTGACTCTGCTCGAATGCCGTCTGGACAACGTCGTCTATCGCATGGGCTTTGGTTCCACTCGCGCCGAGGCGCGCCAGCTGGTGTCGCACAAGGCGATCACCGTGAACGGCCAGAGCGTGAACATCGCCTCCTACCTGGTGAAGGTCGGCGACGTGGTGGCTGTGCGCGAAAAATCGAAGAAGCAAGTGCGCATCGTCGAAGCCCTGCAGCTGGCACAGCAAGTGGGCCTGCCCGCCTGGGTCGAGGTCAATGCAGACAAGGCCGAAGGTGTCTTCAAGAAGACGCCTGATCGCGACGAGTTTGGTGCCGACATCAACGAATCGTTGATCGTCGAACTGTACTCGCGTTGATTCTGGAACTGATCCACGCTTCAAAATCACTCCCGAACCGCGAGGCATTGCGGTTCGGGCGCTTCACCAGCCTTACCGGTGTAACGAGCTGGGGGTATTGAGAGGAAGTTTGCATGCAAACAAATTTGCTGAAACCCAAGGCAATCAATGTCGAGCAGCTTGGCCCCAACCGGGCCAAGGTGGTGTTGGAGCCTTTTGAGCGCGGTTACGGCCATACGCTTGGCAATGCCATCCGCCGTGTGCTGCTCTCTTCCATGGTGGGTTACGCAGCAACGGAAGTGACGATTGCTGGCGTGCTGCACGAGTATTCGTCGATCGATGGCGTTCAGGAAGATGTAGTCAACATCCTGCTGAACCTCAAGGGTGTGGTTTTCAAACTGTACAACCGCGATGAAGTGACCCTGAGCCTGCGCAAGGATGGCGAAGGCGTGGTTACCGCTGGCGATATCCAGACGCCGCACGACGTCGAAATCGTCAACCCCGGCCACGTGATTGCCACGCTCTCGGCTGGCGGCAAGCTCGACATGCAGATCAAGGTCGAGAAAGGCCGCGGCTACGTGCCTGGCAGCATGCGCCGCTACGCCGACGAGGCCACCAAATCCATCGGTCGCATCGTCCTTGATGCATCCTTCTCGCCGGTCAAGCGCGTCAGCTATACGGTGGAGAGCGCACGTGTCGAGCAGCGTACCGACCTGGACAAGCTGATCGTCGAGATCGAAACCAACGGCGCGATCTCCGCTGAAGACGCAGTGCGCGCCTCTGCCAAGATCCTGGTCGAGCAGCTCTCCGTCTTCGCCCAGCTGGAAGGCGGCGAACCGCAGGGTGCCGATGGCGGCCAGAGCGGCGCGCGCGGTGCGGCGGCGTTCGATCCGATCCTGCTGCGCCCTGTCGACGAACTCGAATTGACCGTGCGTTCGGCCAACTGCCTGAAGGCCGAGAACATCTACTACATCGGTGACCTGATCCAGCGTACCGAGAATGAGTTGCTCAAGACCCCGAACCTGGGCCGCAAGTCGCTCAACGAAATCAAGGAAGTGCTCGCTTCGCGCGGCCTGACCTTGGGCATGAAGCTTGAGAACTGGCCGCCTGCCGGCCTGGACAAGCGTTAAGTTATAATCTTCGGCTCCCCTGGCAACCGGGGAGATGTGCTGCGGGCAGTACCTGATACGGCTGCCCGTTTTAATTGACTGATAAGGAAAAGCACCATGCGTCACGGACACGGACTGCGCAAACTCAACCGTACCAGCTCGCACCGCCTTGCGATGCTGCAAAACATGATGAACTCGCTGATCGAGCACGAGGCCATCAAGACCACCCTGCCCAAGGCCAAGGAACTGCGCCGCGTGATCGAACCGATGATCACCCTGGCCAAGGAAGACTCCGTCGCCAACCGCCGCCTGGCATTCAACCGCCTGCGCAACCGCGACAGCGTCACCAAGCTGTTCAACGACCTGGGCCCTCGTTTCAAGGTGCGTCCTGGCGGCTATACGCGCATCCTGAAAATGGGCTTCCGCGTGGGCGACAACGCGCCCATGGCCTATGTCGAGTTGGTCGATCGTGCTGCTGAATCTACCGATTCTTCCACGGCGGCCTGAAAATAGGTTAGAATAAACGTCTTATCGCGCGGTGGAGCAGTCTGGTAGCTCGTTGGGCTCATAACCCAAAGGTCGGTGGTTCAAATCCATCCCGCGCAACCAAATACCCTGAGTATTTCGTCTTTAAGGGCCCGCTTCATGCGGGCCTTTTGCTTTGTGCCAACTGTGCTCTCGCGCATGGCTGGCATGGCGTACCATGCCAGCTTTTCATGGCCTGATTCATGACGCACGCCAACGACATCCCCTCCTCCGACGCCAAGGGTGCGCTCAGCCATTTGCGCGTGCTCGATCTCTCGCGCGTGCTCGCCGGTCCCTGGTGCACGCAAAATTTGGCGGATCTGGGGGCGGATGTCATCAAGGTCGAAAAACCCGGTGCAGGCGACGACACGCGCCACTGGGGGCCGCCGTTCTTTCCGGATGCGGACGGCAGGCCGAGCGGGCAGGCCTGTTACTTTGCCGCCTGCAACCGCAATAAGCGCTCGGTCACGCTGGACATGGCTACACCCGAAGGCCAGCAGATGATCCGCGCGCTGGCTGCGCAAAGCGACGTGCTGGTCGAGAATTTCAAGACCGGCGGCCTCAAGCGCTATGGGCTGGACTATGCATCGCTGTCCGCGCTGAATCCGCGCCTGATCTATTGCTCGGTCACGGGTTTCGGCCAGACGGGGCCGTACGCGGCGCGCGCCGGCTACGACTTGCTGATCCAGGCCATGAGCGGACTGATGAGCATCACCGGTCAGCCCGACGGTCAGCCTGGCGGAGGGCCAATACGAGTGGGGGTCGCAGTCATCGACCTGTTCACCGGCATGTACGCTACCAGCGCCATTCTGGCTGCGCTCGAAGCGCGCCACCGCACCGGGCGCGGTCAGTACATCGACATGGCGTTGCTTGACGTGGCCATGGCCATGCTTGCCAATCAGGGCGCTGGATTCTTGAACGCCGGCAACGTGCCGCAGCGCCAGGGCAACGCCCACCCGAGCATCGTGCCGTACCAGGACTTTCCCACGCGGGATGGAAGCGTGCTGCTGGCCATTGGCAACGATGGCCAGTTCGCGCGCTTTTGCGACGCTGCCGGAACGGACTGGGCCGCGGACGGGCGTTTTGCCACCAATGCTGCGCGCGTGGCGCACCGCGGCGAACTCATTGCGCGCATGGATGCAGTCACGCGCACGCGCAGTACGGCAGAGTGGGTCGCGTTGCTGGAAGATCGGGCTGTTCCTTGCGGCCCCATCAACCATGTCGGCCAGGCCTTCTCTGATCCGCAGGTGCAGGCGCGCGGTCTGCGCATCGTGCAGCAGCGCTACCCTGGCGGTGTGCTGCCGGACGGTGAATCCGTCAACACCGTGGCCAGCATTGCCAGTCCGCTGCGCCTGTCGGACGCGCCCGTTACCCTGCGCCATGCCCCGCCTGCGCTGGGCCAGCATACCGACGAGGTATTGCGCGAGCGGCTGGGCCTGGGCCCCGCGCAGTTGCAGGAGCTGCGCGCCAAAGGCATTGTGTAGCGCGCCGCGCAACGCCCGAGGCAAGAAAAAAAGCGGCCCGCAGGCCGCTTGGAGTGTGCACAATCTGTCCGCGTGATCAGGGGTACAGGCCGCGCATTTCGCGGGCGTGCAGGATGCGCTTGCACGCCACGATGAAGGTGGCGGTGCGCAGGCTGACCTTGTTGTCCTGCGCCACTTGCCAGACGCCGCCGAAGGCCTCCTTCATGATGCGCACCAGGCGGGCGTTGATCTCGTCCTCGGTCCAGAAGAAGCTGGAAAAGTCCTGCACCCACTCGAAGTAGCTCACTGTCACGCCGCCGGCGTTGGAGATCACGTCCGGCAGCACCAGCACGCCCTTGTCGTGCAGGATGTCGTCGGCCTCGGGGGTGGTGGGGCCGTTGGCGCCTTCGATCACCATCTTGGCCTGCACCTTGCCGGCGTTGCCTGCGTGCAGTTGGCCTTCCAGTGCGGCTGGAATCAGGATGTCGCAGCGCACACCCCAGAATTCGTCGTTGGCCAGTTTGTCGGCGCCGGCAAACCCGGCCACGCCGCCGGTCTGCTGCACGTGGGCCAGCAGCGCGGGTACGTCCAGTCCGTTGTCGTTGAAGATCGTGCCGGTGTGATCCTGCACAGCCACCACCTTGGCGCCGGCCTCGGCGAACAAACGACCGGCTGTGCCGCCCACGTTGCCAAAGCCCTGCACGGCAACGCGTGCGCCCTGCACCGCCATGCCGGTGCGCTGGGCGGCTTCCACGCCCACGGTGAACACACCGCGCCCGGTGGCCTCCACGCGCCCCAGCGAACCGCCCAGATCCACCGGCTTGCCCGTAACCACCCCGGTGGCAGTCGAGCCCATGTTCTGCGAATACGTGTCCATCATCCAGGCCATGATCTGGCCGTTGGTGTTCACATCAGGGGCCGGGATGTCCTTGGATGGGCCGATGATGATGCCGATCTCGCTGGTGTAGCGGCGCGTCAGGCGTTCCAATTCGGCCATCGACAGCTTCCTGGGATCGACGCGGATGCCGCCCTTGGCACCGCCGTAGGGCACGTTCACCGCCGCGTTCTTGATCGACATCCAGGCTGACAGGGCCATGACCTCGGACAGCGTCACGTCCTGGTGGTAGCGTACACCGCCCTTGCCCGGGCCGCGGCTGGTGTTGTGCTGCACGCGGTAGCCTTCAAAGTGGGCCACGGTGCCGTCGTCCATCTCGATGGGCACATCGACGATCAGCGCACGCTTGGGACGCTTGAGCGTTTCCACCCAGCGCGCGAGCGACCCCAGGTAGGGCGTGACGCGATCGACCTGCTGCAGATAGATGCCCCAGGGGCCAAGGTGATTGGGGTCGAGATAGGAGGGGAGAGGGTGGGTTGCAGCCGCAGTCTGTGCGGGGTGTGACATATGTGCTTCCTTGTGGGAGTTCCGTCGAAAAAAGCCACTGTATGCCTGCGCTGTGGCGCTGTCCAACGCCGCTGTGTTTCGTTGTTATGCGTTTTATGCATGCCTGCAATGAGCCGGCCTGAGAACCCGGGGAATGCGGGTGCGGGCCTGCACGCCAACTTGGGGCTTTACTTTATATACTCGGCCCCATGTCCGTGCCATCTGGCGCCGCGCACGCCACGGGTCTGCAAGGTCCATTGCGCCGGGTGATCTTTGTCACCCTCTACGAACTCATCGCCATCATCGTCTCCAGCCTGCTGTTCATGGCCACCGGCCAGGGCGCGGGCTCTTCGGGTGCCATGGCGGTGGTCGCGTCCACCATCGCCATTGTCTGGAACGTGACGTTCAACCATTTGTTCGAGCGGTGGGAGGCGCGCCAGCGCGTCAAGGGCCGCTCGGTGCTGCGCCGTGCGGTGCACGCCGTGGGCTTCGAGGGCGGTCTGGCGCTGGTGTTGATTCCGCTGATGGCCTGGTGGTTCGGCGTCAGCCTGTGGCAAGCCACGCTGCTGGAAGCCGGGCTGCTGCTGTTTTTCCTGGTCTATACCTACGTCTTCAACTGGTGTTTCGATCGGGTGTTTGGCCTGCCGGCCTCGGCCCAGGCGCTGACCGAAGCGGTACCGTAAGGCGCACACCGCAGTCTGTCCGCGCCGGGGTGCCCGATGCGTGCAGGGCTTGCTCCGCGTTGCCTTAAAATCGCGCCTTCCCAAGGAGCGTTGCAGCAGGCCCGGGCAAGGGTCTGTCAGGCTTGGGTTGTGGTTCTGTACAACGACGCTCGCCTGTGTCCATTCAAGAAAACCGACATAACAGGTGAGCCCCATGTCCGCTGTTCCCGACGCCATCCCTCCCATGAAGCTGTCCGGCCTGGAGCCGGTGTTTATCGGCGAGGGCAGCCTGTTCGTCAACGTGGGCGAACGCACCAACGTCACCGGCTCCAAGGCGTTCGCACGCATGATCCTGGGCGAGCAGTACGACGCGGCCCTGTCCGTGGCGCGCCAGCAGGTGGAGAACGGCGCCCAGGTCATCGACGTGAACATGGACGAGGCCATGCTCGACAGCAAGGCCGCCATGGTGCGCTTCCTAAACCTCATTGCCTCCGAACCCGACATTGCCAAGGTGCCGGTGATGGTGGACTCGTCCAAGTGGGAAGTGATCGAGGCCGGCCTGCGCTGCCTGCAGGGCAAGGGCATCGTCAATTCGATCAGCATGAAGGAGGGTGTCGAGCCCTTCAAGCGGCAGGCCAAGCTGATCCGGCGCTACGGCGCTGCCGCCGTGGTCATGGCCTTCGACGAGCAGGGCCAGGCCGACACCTACGAGCGCAAGACCGAGATCTGCGCGCGCGCCTATCGCATCTTGGTCGACGAGGTGGGCTTTGCGCCCGAGGACATCATCTTCGACCCGAACATCTTCGCCATCGCCACCGGCATCGAGGAGCACGCCAACTACGCGGTGGATTTCATTGAGGCCACGCGCTGGATCAAGCAGAACCTGCCGGGCGCCAAGGTCTCGGGCGGTGTGTCCAACGTGTCGTTCAGCTTCCGCGGCAACGACCCGGTGCGCGAGGCGATCCACACCGTGTTCCTGTACCACGCCATTCAAGCGGGCATGGACATGGGCATCGTCAACGCCGGCATGGTCGGCGTGTACGACGACCTGGAGCCCACCTTGCGCGAGCGCGTGGAGGACGTGGTGCTCAACCGCCGCCCCGACGCGGCGGAAAGGCTGCTGGAAATTGCCGAAGCCGCCAAGGGCGCGGCCAAGGACGACAGCAAGAAGCTCGAATGGCGCGGCACGCCCGAGGCCCCAAGGCCCGTGGGCGAGCGCCTGTCGCACGCGCTGGTGCACGGCATCACCGACTTCATCGTCGAGGACACCGAGGAGGCCTACCAGGACATCGTGGTCGCCAAGGGCGGCCGCCCGCTGCACGTGATCGAGGGCCCGCTGATGGACGGCATGAACATCGTGGGCGACCTGTTCGGCGCGGGCAAGATGTTCCTGCCGCAGGTGGTCAAGAGCGCCCGCGTGATGAAGCAGGCTGTGGCCCACCTGATCCCCTACATCGAGGAAGAGAAGAAGGCGCAGGAGGCGGCGGGCCTGGACGTGTCGAGCAAGGGCAAGATCGTCATCGCCACCGTCAAGGGCGACGTGCACGACATCGGCAAGAACATCGTCACCGTGGTGCTGCAGTGCAACAATTTCGAGGTCATCAACATGGGTGTGATGGTGCCCTGCCACGAGATCCTGGCGCGCGCCAAGGCCGAGGGGGCGGACATTGTCGGCCTGTCCGGGCTGATCACCCCCAGCCTGGAGGAGATGCAGTACGTCGCCGGCGAGATGCACAAGGACGAGTACTTCCGCATCAAGAAGATTCCGCTGCTCATCGGCGGCGCCACCTGCTCGCGCGTGCACACCGCCGTGAAGATCGCGCCCCAGTACGACGGCCCCGTGGTCTACGTGCCCGACGCGTCGCGCAGCGTGGGCGTGGCGCAAAGCCTGCTGGGCGACGGCAAGGACGCCTACCTTGCCGAAGTGGCCGCTGACTATGACCACGTGCGGGAACTGCACGCCAAGCGCAAGAAGCAGCCCATGTGGCCCCTGGCGCAGGCGCGCGCCAACGCCACGCCGCTGAGCTTCACCAGCCCGCCGCCGGTGGTACCGCGCGCGCTGGGACGGCGCGTGTTCAAGAACTTCGACCTGGCCGAGCTGGTGCCCTTCCTCGATTGGGGCCCGTTCTTCCAGACCTGGGATCTGGCCGGCTCCTACCCGGCCATCCTGCAGGACGAGATCGTGGGCGAGGAAGCGCGCAAGGTCTTCGCCGACGGCCAGGCCATGCTCCGGAAAATCGTCGATGGCCGCTGGCTCACGGCCAACGGCGTGATCGGCCTGTACCCGGCCAACCGCGTCGGCGACGACATCGAGTTCTACACCGATGAGAGCCGCACCGAGGTGCTGATGACCTGGTACGGCCTGCGCCAGCAGACGGAGAAGCAGGTGATCGACGGCGTGATGCGCCCCAGCCGCTGCCTGGCTGACTTCGTTGCGCCCAAGGAATCCGGCATTGCCGACTACGCCGGCATGTTCGCCGTCACCGCCGGCATCGGCGCCGAGAAGAAGGAAAAGGAATTCCTGGACGCGCTCGACGATTACAGCAACATCCTGTTCAAGGGCATTGCCGACCGCCTGGCCGAGGCCTTCGCCGAATGCCTGCACCATCGCGTGCGCACCGACCTGTGGGGCTACGGCGCCGGCGAGGCGCTCTCCAACGAGGAATTGATCAAGGAAAAATACCAGGGCATACGCCCCGCCCCCGGCTACCCCGCTTGCCCGGATCACACGGCCAAACGCGCGCTGTTCGCCACGCTGGACGCTCCCGGCATCGGCATCGAGCTGACCGACAGCATGGCCATGTTCCCGGCGTCCAGCGTCAGCGGCTTCTACCTGGCCCACCCGCAGGCCACCTACTTCAGCGTCGGCCCGATCGGAGACGACCAGGTGCAGGACATGGCCCGGCGCCGTGGCATGGACCTGGACGAGTTGCGCCGCAGGCTGGCGCCCAATCTCTGACGCTGCCGCCGTCCCCCCGCGGTGCTGGCCGTTTCTTGACGCGCCGGGATACACCCTCCAGACTCGGGGCATGTCCCCCCATTCGGAATTCCTGGCCACTCCGCAGCGCCTGCTGGACGTCCTGGGTGCGCTGGCTGCGTTGTCCGATGAGGACGGCGAGCCTGCCCAGTTGCTCGAACGCCTGTGCGCCATTCCCGGCGTTGGCGCGGCGCGCCTGGTGGACACCCGCGTGCAGGCGTGTAGCGACGGTGAACGCGCCTTTCCCTTGCTGGCCGATTCCAACGAGCAGGGTGAACACCGCGTGTTGCTGCTCAAGCTGACCGACGCGGCAGCCTTTGCCGTCTGGGAACCGTTGCTGGTGCCGTTTTGCGCTGCGCTGGCGCAGCTCCTGCAGGCGCGCCGGCTGCGCGGCATGGCGCAGCACATGCGTGCGCAAGTCGCGCAATGGCAGCGCAGCGAACAGCGTTTTCGTGACCTGTTCGACCATTCGCCAGACCCCTGTTGGATCATCGAGGACGGGCGCTTCATCGACTGCAACCACGCTGCGGTGCAGGCGCTGGGCTACGAGCGGCGCGAGGACATCCTGCAGCACCCGTCGCGCCTGTCCCCAGCGGTGCAGCCCGACGGCCGCCCGTCGTTCGAGAAGGCCGAGGCCCTGATGGAGCAGGCCATCCGCGAAGGCGTGGCCCGTTTCGAGTGGGAGCATTGCCGCGCCGATGGCTCGCCGCTGCCGGTCGAGGTGACGCTGGCGCGCATCGAACTGCAGGGCCGCCACGCGCTGTACTGCGTCTGGCGCGACATCACCGAGCGTCGGCAGGCGCAGGAGGCGGTGCATCACCTGGCCTTCTTCGATTCGTTGACTGGTCTGCCCAACCGGCGCCTGCTGCTCGACCGGCTGCAGCAGAGCATGGCTGCCAGCCTGCGCAGCGGCAAGCACCGCGCGCTGCTGTACCTGGATCTGGATCACTTCAAGAATCTCAACGACACGCGCGGCCATGCGCTGGGCGACCGCCTTCTGGTGCAGGTGGGCGCACGCCTGCAGGTTTGCGTGCGCAGTGGCGACACCGTGGCGCGCCTGGGGGGTGACGAGTTCGTACTGCTCATCGAGCAGCTCGACACCAGCCTGGAGGTTGCCGTCTCGCAGGCCGGCCGGGTCGGGCGTGACCTGGTCGAGCAACTGGCACGCCCCTATGAGCTGGACGGACTGGAATACGAAGGTTCGGTCAGCGTTGGCATCACGCTGTTTCGGGGCCAGGATGCCAGTGTGGACGAACTGCTCAAGCGCGCCGACATGGCCATGTACCAGGCCAAGGCGAGCGGGCGCAACACGCTGTGCTTTTTCGACCCCGCCATCCAGGCGCGCATTGCCGCCCGTGCGGTGCTGGAGGCGCAGCTGCGCCACGCCGCGCAATGTGCCGAATTCGAGCTGTACTACCAGCCGCAGGTGCGCCAGGACGGCGCCTGCGTGGCCGCCGAGGCGCTGCTGCGCTGGCGGCACCCGCAGCATGGCATGGTGGGGCCGCAGGAATTCATCGCGCTGGCCGAGGAGACCGGGCTCATTCTTGCGCTGGGGCGCTGGGTGCTGCAGCAGGCCTGCCGCACCCTGCAGCACTGGCAGGCCAACCCCATGGCGGCACGCCTGAGCCTGGCCATCAACGTCAGCGCGCGGCAGCTGCGCGAGCCGGGTTTCGTCGATGAGGTGCGCGCTGTGCTGCAGGCCTTCCCCGTCGATCCGGCGCTGCTCAAGCTGGAGATCACCGAGAGCATGCTGCTCGACAACATCGAGCAGTCCATCTCCACCATGCGCGCGCTCAAGGCGCTGGGCGTGTGCTTTTCGCTGGATGACTTCGGCACGGGCTATTCGTCGCTCAACTACGTCAAGCGCCTGCCGCTCGACCAGATCAAGATCGACCAGTCGTTCGTGCGCGACATCCTGCTCGACCCGAACGATGCAGCCATCTGCCGCACCATCGTCGCCATGGGGCGCAGCCTGGGGCTGCACGTGGTGGCCGAAGGGGTGGAGACCGAGGCGCAGTGGCAGCTCCTGCTGGGCGAGGGCTGCGACATCGCCCAGGGCTATCTGTTCGGCAGGCCCATGCCGTTGCAGTCCTTTGACGCCTGGCTGGCGCTGCGCCGAGGGTAGTGCGGCTACGGTGAGGGCTGGGCCTCGGGGCCGCCTTGCGCCATCTCCAGCTGCATGGCAATCGTGCTCACCAGCCCATGCACCGAGGGGCGGCTGCACTCCATCACGTAGTGCGCCGCCTCGCGGTACAGCGGGTCGCGCGCCTGGTACAGCTCGCGCAGGCGGCCCAGCGGATCGGGCACCTGCAGCAGCGGGCGCTTGGTGTCGTGCTTGACGCGGCGGAAGATGTCCTCGGGCGAGGCGCGCAGATACATCACCGCAAAACCCTGGCGCAGCGCGGCGCGGTTGGCCTCGCCCAGCACGGCGCCGCCGCCGGTGGACAGCACCATCGGCCCGTCCTGGCGCGCCAGCTCGGCCAGCGCCTGCGCCTCGCGTTCGCGGAAGGCCGCCTCGCCGTGCTGCTCGAAATACGCGCGGATGCTGCAGCCCAGCTGCTGCTCAAGCTGCTGGTCCAGATCGACGAAGGGCAGGCCCAGGCGGCGCGCCAGGTGGCGCCCCACCGTCGATTTGCCGGAGCCCGGCATGCCCACCAGGGCGCAGCGCGTTTGCATGAGAGGTCAATCCTTGGGAAAAGCCCATGAAACAAGCGCCGATAACTATAAAATATATAGCTATCAGCGCTTGCTGGTATTGGGTTGGAGCCTATTTTTCCACAAAAGCGCGTTCGATCACGAAGTCACCGGGGCGGGTGGTGTTGCCTTCCTCGAAGTCGGCGTGCTCCAGCATGTGCTTGAGGTCTGCCAGCATCTCGGGGCTGCCGCACAGCATCACGCGGTCGTTGACCGAATCGAGCGGGGGCAGGCCCAGGTCGGCAAACAGCTTGCCGCTCTTGATCAGGTCGGTGATGCGCCCCTGGTTGCGGAAGGGCTCGCGCGTGACCGTGGGGTAGTACTTGAGCTGCTTGCCGATCATCTCGCCCAGCAGCTCGTGCCGGGGCAGCTCCTGGGTGATGTAGTCGTGGTAGGCCAGCTCGTGCACCTGGCGTACGCCGTGCACCAGCACCACGGTCTCGAAGCGCTCGTAGGTATCGGGGTCACGGATCACGCTCATGAAGGGCGCCAGCCCGGTGCCGGTGGACAGCAGGTACAGCGTCTTGCCCGGCAGCAGATAGTCGATCAGCAGCGTGCCGGTGGGCTTCTTGCCGACGATGATGCTATCGCCCACCTGGATGTTCTGCAGGCGCGAGGTCAGCGGGCCGTCGGGCACCTTGATCGACAGGAACTCCAGCGTTTCCTCGTAGTTCGCGCTGGCAATGCTGTAGGCGCGCAGCAGCGGCTTGTTGTCCACTTTCAGGCCGATCATGGTGAAGTGGCCGTTGGAGAACCGCAGCGCCGGGTCGCGCGTGGTGGTAAAGCTGAACAGGCGGTCGGTCCAGTGGTGCACCGACAGGACACGCTCTTCGTGAAATGCGCTCATGGCTGAATGGACTGGGAGAACAAAGAAAAGGGTTTGCTGGGGCAAGGCTGGCTAGTTTCGCCGTTTTTTTATGCTTTTCGGATATATGGCGAATATGGCCGCATTACGGGCAAACCCTTGGATTGTGCGGCATGCCGGGCCGGCCGGCGATGCGCTGCCTCAAGTGCCGGGATTGTGGCGCACGCGGCACCCCGGCCCTTCATGCCGGGTGAGCCGCCGTGGCGGCAGCGCCCTGGCGGCGCAGCAAGGCCTTGTCCCACGCCTTTTCGTGAAAGAAAAACGCCACGGCCTGCACCGTGGGCTCCAGCAGGCTGAGCGTGATGGACGCCAGCAGATTGCCCGTGACGGCATAGGCCACCAGCGCCGCCACGCAGATGTGGATGACGTAGTAGCTGGCGGTTTTCATCAGCGTGCGCTTGTGGTGCTGGGCCAGGGTGCGGATGCGGGACATGTGGATCTCCAGGGCGGAAGGGGAATGCTTTAAATGATATTGATTCTTGTTTGTAAATGCCAATTGCTTTTCCCAAACCCGCACATAGCCGCTGCGCATGCGGCGCGCAGGCAGTACCGCCTGAAAACACTTTAAAAAACAGCATGGCCGCCAGCGCCACCCAACGCCACTACCGCGCGCCTTGCCCGGGCTGCGGAGCGTCGGCCGAATTCCAAAGCGCGCAGTCCACGCACGCCGTCTGCGGCTACTGCCACAGCACCGTGGTGCGCAGCGGCGAGGTGCTCTCGCGCATCGGCCGGATGGACGTGGCATTGCTGCCGCTGCTGTTCGATTTTCCGCGCGACATGGCGCGCGTATCCGCCGAGGTCAACCGGCTGTCCAACCAGGTGCTGATCCACAACTACGGGTGCGGGCGGGGACATTGAGGGCGCTTCTCTGAGCGACTGCGCGGCAATCCCGGCCTGGAGCGGGCCAGGGGCATGCGATTGTCTGGCCGGCCAGCAGTTTTTCAGTTTGCAACACAATGTATGGATTGTGTGTGCTGAACCGGATCTTTCCTTGGCATGTTTGACCGCTATTTCATCCATGGCCTGAACGCCGACCCCCTGCTGTGGCAGCAGCACGACCCTTGGCTGGTGCTGCTGTCGGTGCTGGTGTCCATGGGTGCGTCGGCGGTCGCGCTGCAACTGGCGGAGCTGGCGCGCACGGCGCAAGACCAGGGCGCGCGCCAATTGGCGCTGGGTTCGGGTGCGCTGGCTTTGGGCAGCGGCGTGTGGACCATGCATTACGTGGGCATGCTGGCTTTCGCCATTTGCGGGCATGCGCGCTTCGACCCCGGCATCACGGTGCTGTCGGTGCTGCCCAGCCTGGGCGCGTCCTGGGTGGCGCTGCGCCTGCTGGTGCGCGAGCGTGCCGGCTGGGGGCAGTTGCTGGCGAGCGGTGTGCTGGTGGGGGCGGGTATCGGTGCGATGCACTACATCGGTATGGCCGCGTCCGAACTGGCGCCGCTCATGCGCTACGAACTCGGCGGCTTTGTCCTGTCGATCGTCGTGGCCGTGCTGCTGGCGGTGCTGGCGCTGTGGGTGCGTTTCGGGCTGCAGCAGCGCCTGCCCGGCACCTGGCGCATGCGCCAGGGCTGGGTCACGGCGCTGGCCGGCGTCGTGATGGGCCTGGCGATCGCCTGCATGCACTATATGGGCATGGCATCGCTGCGCTTCATCCAGTCGATCGAGAGCCTGCAGCGGGTGACCTACACGGTGCCGGCGCAAAGCTCGCTCGCGCTGGCAATCGTCGTTGTGACGGTGGCGCTCAGCCTGGTGGTCGTGGCGATCAATTCCCGGCTGCGCTACCGCCGGCTGTACGAGGAGATGCAGCGCAGCGAATCGCGCCAGCGTGCCGTGCTGGAGACGGCGGTGGACGCCGTCGTCATCATCAGCGCCCAGGGCGAGGTGCAGTCGTTCAACCCCGCGGCCGAAAGGCTGCTGGGCTGGCCGGCGTGCGACATCGTGGGGCGTTCGGTCGCGGCGCTGATCCCCGAAGAGCGGCGCGACACGCATGTGGACTACCAGCGGGCCCATGGGGTGACGGGCTTTGCCCAGTTCCTCGGCATCGGCCGCGAGACGCTGGCGCGGCACCGGGACGGGCGCTTGATCCCGGTGCGCCTGGCGGTGGGCCGCGTGGAGCAGCCGGGCGAGCCGCTGTTCGTCGGCTTCCTGACCGACCTGAGCGAGCACAAGGCGCTGGAGCGTGAGCGCGAGCACGGCCGCGAGCAGCTGCGCTCGCTTGTCGCCAACCTGCCCGGTGTCGCGTTTCGCTGCAGGAACGAAGGCGACTGGCCCATGCTGTTCATCAGCGAGGCGGTGCAGGCCATGACCGGATGGAGCGCGCAGGATTTTGTGCAAGGCAGTGTGCGCTGGGGGCCGCTGATCAACGCCGAGGACGCGGCGCGCATCGAGCTGGACGTGGACTACGCGCTGGAGCACGCCCAGCCCTACCACGTGGAGTACCGCATCACCACGCGCGCGGGCGCCACGCGCTGGTTGTCCGAGTACGGCCGGGGCGTGCCCGACGAGATGGGCCGCATGAGCCAGATCGACGGCGTGATCCTCGACATCACCGATGCACGCGCGCGCAGCGCCGAGCTGGAGGGCACGCTGGCGGCCATCAACCGCTCGCGCGCGGCGGCGCAGTTCAGCGTGGACGGCCACCTGATCGACGCCAATGCCAACTACCTGGAGCTGATGGGCTACACGCTCGACGAAGTCATCGGCCTGTCGCACGCCAGCTTCTGCCCCCCGCAATACGTGCACAGCGCCGAATACGCGCAGCTATGGCAGCAGCTGCGCGCCGGGCAGTTCCATACCGGGGAGTGCCTGCGCATCGGCAAGGACGGGCGCGAGGTCTGGATGCTGGCCACTTACAACCCGGTGCTGGATGCCGACGGCAAGGTCAGCAAGGTACTCAAGTTCGCCGCCGATATGACGCAGCGCCGCGCCATGGAGCAGGACCTGCGCGCCGCCAAGGAACGCGCCGAGGCCGCAGCCGCCGCGCGTGCCAGCTTCCTGGCCAACATGAGCCACGAGATCCGCACGCCCATGAACGCCATCATCGGTTTCACCGAGGCACTGCTCGACTCGCCGCTGGAGGCGCCGCAGCGCCGCCAGCTCGGCACCGTGCACCACGCGGCGCGCTCCATGCTGCGGCTGCTCAACGACATCCTCGACACCGCAAAACTGGAAAAAGGCGCGGTGGAACTGGAGATCGACGATTTCTCGCTGCGCGAGCTGTGCGAACAGATTCTGGCCTCGCTGCGCATCGCGGCCGCCAAGAAGGGGCTGGCCCTGGTGCTCGACTACCCCGAGGATCAGCCCGATTACCTGCGCGGCGACGCGCTGCGCCTGCAGCAGGTGCTGGTCAACCTGACGGGCAACGCCGTCAAGTTCACCGAGCGCGGCCAGGTGCTGCTGCGCGTGCGCTATGTGCAGGGCGAGCTGCTGCTGGACGTGCAAGACACCGGCATCGGCATCGAGGCCGCGCAGCTCGAGCGCATCTTCGCCCCCTTCGCGCAGGCCGACGCCTCCACCACGCGGCGCTTCGGCGGCACGGGGCTGGGCACCACCATCTCGCGCCAGCTCGTCGAGCTGATGGGCGGGCGCATCGGCGTGCGCAGCACGCCCGGCGCGGGCAGCGTGTTCAGCGTCTGCGTGCCGCTACCCCTGGGCCGCCCGCCAGAGGCCGCCCTGCAGCAGCCCGCGCGCGCGCTGCCCAGCCTGCGCGTGCTCGCCGTGGACGACGTGCCCAACAACCTGGAGCTGCTGCAGATCACCATGGAGCGCGGCCACCACTGCGTGACGCTCGCGGGCAGCGGCGAAGAGGCCGTGCGGCTGTGCGCGGGCGAGCGCTTCGACCTCGTCCTCATGGATCTGCAGATGCCCGGCGTGGACGGCCTGGAGGCCACGCGCCGCATCCGCGCGCATGAGCAGGAGCGCCAGCAGCGGCCCGTGCCCGTCATCGCGCTGTCGGCCAGCGTGCTCGAACAGGACCGGCGCGACGCGCGCGCCGCCGGCATGGACGGCTTCGCCGGCAAGCCGCTGGAGCTGCCGCGCCTGTACGCCGAGATCGCCCGCGTGCTCGGCCTGCGCCCCGACGCCATCGCCGCCGTGCCCGCGCCGCCGCCGTCCGCGGGCACGCAGCCCATCGACTGGGAGCGCGGCCTGCGCCTGTGGACCGAGGCGCCGCTGCTGTGCGAGGCGCTGGAGCGCTTCCTGCACGAGCACCAGGGCCTGCCCGGGCGGCTGCAGGCGCTGCTGGACGCGGCCGACTGGCCCGCGCTCACGGCCCTGGCGCACCGGGTGCGCGGCGTGGCGGGCAACCTGGCCCTGGCGCCGCTGCATGCCTTGCTGGGCCAGTTGGAGCGCGCCGCACGCGAGGCCGACACTGCCGCTGCAACAGGCTGGATCGGCGCCCTGGGCCCTGCCTGGGACGCCGTGGCCCATGCGCTGCGGGCCCAGACCTCGCCGTGCGCAGGCGCCCCTGCGAACCTGGACGCGGGCCTGCCCGCCGCCGCGCCGCTGGACGCGGCACGCACTGCCGAGGCGCTGAACGCCATGGATCACGCCGCCCGGGCGCTGGCCCAGGGCGAGTTGCCCGAGACCGCACTGTCCGTGCTGGCCGCGCTGTTGCCCGCGCTGGCGCTGGAGCCGCTGCGCGAGGCCATCGATGCTTTCGACTTCGACCGCGCGCAGGCCCAGCTGCAGGCGCTGCGCGCCCTTGCCGCACCCTCCACCTCCATGAACGCCCCATGAACGCCGACGACGACAACCGCCCCCGCCTGCTGGTCGTGGACGACGAGCCCACCAACCTGCAGGTGCTGCGCCACGTGCTGCAGGCGGACTACCGGCTGCTCTTCGCCATGGATGGCGAGCGCGCGCTCGCCATCGCGCGCCAGCAGCGGCCCGACCTGGTGCTGCTCGACGTGATGATGCCCCGGCTCGACGGCTACGCCGTGTGCTCGGCGCTCAAGGCCGACGCGGCCACCGCGCCCATTCCGGTGATCTTCGTCACCGCGCTGACCGACAGCCAGGACGAGGCGCGCGGCTTCGATGCCGGCGGCGTGGACTACATCACCAAGCCCGTCAGCGCCGCCGTGGTGCGCGCGCGCGTGCGCACCCACCTGTCGCTGGTGCGCCTGGACGAACTGCAGGAGACGCGCCTGCAGATCGTGCAGCGCCTGGGGCGCGCGGCCGAGTACAAGGACAACGAGACCGGCATGCACGTCATCCGCATGAGCCACTACGCGCGCCTGCTGGCGCTGGCCGCCGGATGCGCCGCCGCCTGGGCGGACGATCTGCTGAACGCCGCGCCCATGCACGACGTGGGCAAGATCGGCATTCCCGACGCCATCCTGCAAAAGCCCGGCAAGCTCACGCCGGAGGAATGGGCCGTGATGCGCCGCCATCCCGCGATCGGCGCAGAAATCATCGGCGAACACCCCAGCCGCGTGCTGCGCCTGGCGCGCAGCGTGGCCCTGGGCCACCACGAAAAATGGGACGGCAGCGGCTATCCAGCCGGACTGGCGGGCGACGCCATACCGCTGGAGGCGCGCATCGTCGCCCTGGCCGACGTGTTCGACGCGCTGACCAGCGAACGCCCGTACAAGAAAGCCTGGGCGCCCGAGGACGCCATGGCCCATATCCAGGCCGAATCCGGGCGCCACTTCGACCCCGTGCTGGTGGCCTGCTTCGTGCCGCTGCTGGCGCAGCTGCTGCAGGTGCGCCAGCGCTGGGCGGATTGAGGCGCCGCGCCCGGCCCGAGCTGCCCGGCGGCTTCACCGGCATCGACATTGAACGCGGCCACCAGGTGCGCGACCTGCCTGCTGCCGCGACGGCTACGGCGCCGGCAGCGCGCGCCTGGCCTTTGCCCACGCCGACTGGTTGGGCCACTCGGTGTTCGAAGAGGCGTTCACGCGCGGCCACGCGGCGGGGCTGCTGCGCGCGTGATGGCGAAATGCGGTTACTGGAATCGCATGGCTGTTGCAATATTTATTTTGTAACTAAATTTACGTTGATGTAGAGTCGGCGACATGGAGATCCCAGGACTCAAGCTCGACGAAACCGACGGCAAGGTGTTCCTCAGCGTGGAACCCTCGGCGCAGCGTGCCGGCCTGGACGCGGCCGGCCTGCGCGCCGGGCTGGAGGCCGCCGGCTACGGCGCCTGCCTGCTGCACCAGGACGCGCTGGCGCAGGCCCTGGCATGCGCCAACGCCAACACCGCGCGGGCCGTGCACCTGGTGGCCGAGCGCCGCGACGCGCGCGTCGCGGTGTCGGTCGCGAGTGACGCCATGCAGGCGCTGCTGTGCGTGGAGCCACCCATGGGCGGCGCCGCCGCCACGCGGCAGGCGGTGCTCGACGCGCTGGCCGATGCCGGCGTCGTCGCCGGCGTCGATCAGGAGGCCGTGGCGCACGCCCTGGGCGCCGGCCTGGGGCAGGAGCAGGTCGTCGCGCGCGGCGCGCCGCCGCAGGACGGGCACGACACCGTGTTCGCCGCCCTGACGCCGGTGGCGCCCGACCGCACGCCGCGCGTGGACGAGCACGGCCTGGTGGACTACCGTGCCCACGGGGGCATCGTCATGGTCGAGCCCGGCGCCCTGCTGATGCGCCGCAGCCCGGCCACGCCGGGCGTGCCCGGCTACACCGTGCGCGGCGACGAGCTGCCCGCCCGGCCGGGCTGCGACGTCCCGTTCGCCGCGTCGCTGGCCGGCGCCGAGGCGTCCGGCGACGACCCCGACGTGCTGTGCGCCAGCATCGCGGGCCAGCCGGTACAGGTGACGGCCGGTGTCGTGGTCGAGCGGGTGCTGCGGGTCGCGCAGGTGGACATGGCCACGGGCCATATCGACTTTGACGGCTCGGTGCAGGTCGATGGCGACGTGGGCCAGCAGATGCAGGTCAGCGCCACCGGCGACATCACGATCGGCGGCACGGTGGACGGCGGCATCGTGCAGGCGGGCAGCGACGTGCACGTCGCCGGGGGCGTCATCGGCCATGCGCGGGTGCAGGCGCGCGGCAGTCTCCAGGCGCGCTTTGCCGAAGCCTCGCAGCTGCACGCCGGCGCGGTGCTGACGGTGCAGGACACGGCCATGGACTGCCGGCTGCAGTCGCTGGGCCAGATCGTCGTCGGGGCGGGCTCGCCGCAGCGCGGGCGCCTGACCGGAGGGCACGCGCAGGCCATGATGAAGATCCGGGCGCCGCTGCTGGGCACCGAGATGGGCGGCGCCACGCGCGTGGAACTGGGCGTCAATCCGGCGCTGCAGGCGCGCAAGGACGAACTGGCGCAGCGCATCGAGAAAGAGCAGAAAGCGCTGGACGGCCTGCAGCGGCTCGTCGCCCACCTGGCGGCGCACGGCGATCCCAAGGCCGTGCTGGGCCAGGCGCGGGCGTCGCTGGAGCATGTGCGTGGCGTGCTGGCGCAGCTGCACGCGCAGCACCAGGACACGGAGCGCGAGCTGGCGCGCGGGCGCGATGCGGTGCTGGAGGTCGGCGTGGAGGTGCAGGGCGTGGTCGATCTCGCCCTGGGCCAGCGCCGCGCCCGGCTGCGCCCGGAGCCAGGAACGTGCAGCGTGCGCCTGAATGCCGACGGCGTCCTGGTGCGCGCCGACGCCCGGGGTTACACCACCCCCGTGCCCGTCGTGTGAGCCGCACGCGGGCCTATCCAGCACAGCACCGCCCACCTTCGCCCAGCCGGCCATGCAAGCACAGCCGCTCTCCACCGCCCACCATTTCGAGCGCCAGCACGCACGCCTGGACGCGCTCTTGCACGCGCACCTGCTGGACGTCGCGGGCGCCGACTTCGCCAGTGCCCTGCAGCGCCTGCGGCAGTGGCGCGAAGACATCCGCGCGCACATCGCCACCGAGAACACCCGCCTGCTGCCGCACGTGCCCGAGGGCGCGCGCTGGGCGCCGCGCGTGTACCAGGTGGAGCATGAACGCATCGAACTGCTGGCCGACGAATACCTGGAGCGGGTGCGGGCCGCCGCGCAGCGCCCCCCGCAGGACGAGGCAGGGCGGCGCGCGGCCGTGCTGGCGCTGCTGGACGCGGCCCACGCGCTGCGCCACGTGCTGGAGCATCACCACGAGCGCGAGCACAAGGCGCTGGCGCTGGAATTGCCGCTGGCGCTGCAGGAGGCCGTGTGGGGTGATGGCTAGAGCCGCGCCAGGAACGCCTGCAGCGCCGCGTTCACCGGCGCGGGGTGCGTCAGGTTGGCCGCGTGGCCCGCGCCGGGCACCACCACCGTCTGCGCATGCGCCAGGCCCGCGGCCATGGCCTGGGCGCGCTCCAGGCCGATGGCCTGGTCGTCGGCGCCGTGGATGACCAGCGCCGGCTGCGTGATGCGCGCCAGCTCGCCGCTGATGTCGTCGCGCGAACCCAGGGTGGTGAAGCACGCCAGCAGGTCGCCCGGCTGCATGCGCTTCCACTTGGCATGCCAGGCTGCGGCGCCCGGCCAGCCCTGGCCCAGAATGACGTACTCGATGGTGCGCGCGGCCTCGTCCGACAGGCCGTGCGCCAGCCACTGCTCGAAGACGGCCTGGTGGCCCGCCATCTTCGCCGGGTCTTCCACCATGGCCTGCGTGTCGATCAGCACCAGCGCGCGCACCGCCTGCGGATGGCGCAGCGCCGCGCGCAGCGACAGGTAGCCGCCTTGCGACATGCCGGCGAACACCGCCTGCTCGATGCCCAGGTGCCGCAGCAGCGCCACGGCGTCGTCGGCCGAGTCGTAGTAGGAAAACGGCGCGCAGGTGCCGCTGGCCGTCTGGCCGTGGCCGCGCTCGTCCCAGCTGATGCAGCGCCACTGTCCGCGCAGCGCCTCGATCTGCGGGGCGAACATGCTCGAATCCATCAAGAGGCCGTGCGAGAACACGATGGCCGGGCCGCTGCCGCCGGTGTCCTCGTAGTACAGGCGCTGGCCGTTGACGTGGGCGAAAGGCATGGAGTCTCCTTCAAGGGTCGGGAGCGCCATGCTTGGCCGCGCGCTGCGTTTGCGCAGCCACCTGCGCGACAGCGGGCCCAGCGCGTGCACCGCTCTTTGCGGCAGCGCGCCGCTGGCCTGCGCCTGTCCAGCGGACGGACGCCCGCCGGCCATGGGCCGGGTGGCACAATCGCAGGCTTTCGCCTCCATCCGCACGCCCCATGTTCACCGGCATCGTCCAAGCCACGGCGGGCATCGCCGCCATCACCGACCGCGCGGGCCTGCGCACCTTCACGCTCGACTTTCCCGAGGGCTTCTGTGCCGACCTCGCCATCGGCGCCAGCGTGTCCACGGACGGCGTGTGCCTCACGGCGGTCGAAATCCTCTCGCCCACGCAGGCCGTGTTCGACGTGATGCAGCAGAGCCTGAACATCACCACGCTGGGCCGCCTGCGCGAGGGCGACCGCGTGAACGTGGAGCGCGCGGCCAAGGACGGCGCAGAGATCGGCGGCCACCCGCTGTCGGGCCACGTCGATTTCACCGGCACGCTGATCGAACGCCGCGAGTTCGACAACAACCTCGTCTGGCGCGTGGCCGTGCCCGAGGCGTTTCGCCGCTACGTCTTCGCCAAAGGCTACATCGCCATCCACGGCGCGAGCCTGACGGTGGCCGAGGTGAACCGTGCCGAGGGCTGGTTCGAGGTCTGGCTCATCCCCGAGACGCGCCGCGCCACGGTGTTCGAGGGCAAGCAGGTGGGCGACGCGCTCAACATCGAGATCGAGCGCAGCACCCAGGTGGTGGTCGATACGGTGCGCGAGGCCGTGCAGGAAAGCCTGGGGCGCCTGCAGCCCGTGCTGGAGGCGCTGCTGAAGGAAAAGGGCCTGTCGCTCGAAGACTTCGTGCAGCCGCCGCCGCTGCCCCGGCCTTGATCCGCGCCCTCGAACCGCGCGGCCTGCCGGGCCCGCTGGGGGGGTACATGGTGCGCGCGGTGGCGCCGATCCAGGGGGAGCAAGGGTGAGTATCTAATTTGATAGCTATTTACGCTTTTCAATAAAGCAATTCAACATGTTTTATGTATGAATATGCTTTTGGTAAAGCGCAAACAGCTATCATTTTTATGGTTCGCTGGCCGATAAAACACCGTTGCATTCGCACCCCGCATAATGCGCGCCATGCCAAACCGCTGGAAACCCAACGTCACCGTGGCCGCGCTGATCGAACGCGACGGGCATTTTCTGCTGGTCGAGGAAGACACCGCCGACGGCCTGCGCCTGAACAACCCGGCCGGGCATCTGGATCCGGGCGAGTCGCCCCTGCAGGCCTGCGTGCGCGAGGTGCTGGAGGAGACGGCGCACGATTTCACGCCCACGGCGCTGGTCGGCGTGTACCTGAACCGCTTCACGCGCACGCGCACCGGCGACGACATCACCTACCTGCGCTTTGCCTTTGCCGGCACGCTGGGCGCGCACCATGGCTGGCGCGCGCTGGACGACGGCATCGTGCGCACCGTTTGGATGACGCCCGAGGAAATCCGCGCCTGCAGCGCGCGCCACCGCAGCCCCATGCTGCTGCGCTGCCTGGGCGACTACCTGGCCGGCCAGCGCCATCCGCTGGAGCTGATCCACACCGACCCCAGCGTGCTGAGCGGCCCCGTCAGCGCCCCGCAGCGGCCGACTGCGTGATCAGCCGGCGGTAGAAGCGGATGGCGTCGGCGTAGTTCTTCAGCCCCAGGCGCTCGTTGGTGCCGTGAAAGCGCTTGAGATCCTCGCCATTGGCGCGGATGGGCGAGAACTTGAAGATGTGGTCGCTGATACCCTCGTAGTGCACCGAGTCGGTCGCGGCGATCATCAGCCCGGGGGCGACCAGCGCGTCGGGAAAGACTTCGCGGATCGTGCGGTTGACCAGCAGGTACTGCGCCGAATCGGTCGGCGCCACCTTGGATGCCTCCTTCGAGCCGGGCGCCTGCTCCACCGTCAGCTGCGCGGCCGGCACGGCGCGCGCCGCCTCGTCGTGCACGTGCTGCAGCACGCGGTCGCGCGTGTCGCCGGGCAGCAGGCGGAAGTTGACGGTCGCCTGCGCGCGCCCGGGCAGCACGTTCTCCTTGTTGCCGCCGGCCACGATGGTGGGCGCCGTGGTGGTGCGCAGGTTGGCGTTGGTGCTGGCCTTGGCTTCGAGCTGCTTTTGCACCAGCGGGCCGAACAGCCACAGGTTGGACAGCGCCACGCGCGAGAAGCCGTGCATCTCGGGCGCCAGGGTGTCGAACATCTCGCCGGCCACGCCCTGGATGTGCGCCGGCATCTGGTGATCCTGCAGATTCACCAGCGCGCGGCTGAGCATGGCGATGGCGCCGCCGTCCGGCGGGGGCATGGACGAGTGCCCGGGCGTGGCCGCCACCGTCAGCTGCACCGTCATGTAGCCCTTCTCTGCCACACCGACCAGCGCCGTGGGCTGGCGCACGCCCGGCATCAGGCCGTCGAGCACCAGCAGGCCTTCGTCGAGCACCATGTCCAGGCGCACCCCGCGGCTCTTGAGCAGCGCGGCGATCTGGGCCGCACCGCGCTGGCCGGTGACTTCCTCGTCGGCGCCGTAGGCCAGGTAGACGGTGCGCTCGGGCGTGAAGCCGCTGGCCAGCAGCATCTCCACGGCTTCGAGCTGCGACAGCAGGTTGCCCTTGTCGTCCCAGGCGCCGCGGCCCCAGACGTAGCCGTCGCGGATGGCGCCGGAGAACGGCGGGTACTGCCAGTCGCCCTCGGTGCCGGGGGCGATGGGCACCACGTCCTGGTGCGCCATCAGCAGCAGGGCCGGCGCCTTGGGGTTCTTGCCCGGCCAGGTGTAGAGCAGCGACAGGCCGCCCACCACCTCGCGCTGCAGGCTGGCGTGCACCCGGGGAAATGCCTTTTGCAGCAGCGCGTGCAGCGCCAGGAACTGGTCGCGGTTGAGGTCGGCGTCCTCGCGCGAGGAAATCGTCGCCAGCCGTACCGCCTGCGCCAGGCGCTCGCCCACGGCGGCCTCGTCGACGGCCACGGGCGCCAGCGGCGCCACCTGCAGCTGGCGCGAGTCCTTGCGCCAGGTATTGCCGGCCAGCACGGCCGCCAGCAGCACAAGCGCGAGCAGCAGGACGTAGAGGAATTTCCTGATCATGTGGTGATGTCTCCTTGCAGGGGCGATGCTATAGCGTGCGCCGGTGCCAAAACGTCGCACGGGCGCCATGGCCCGGCGCCGCGCCGGCGCGCAATCGGATAATCGGGGGCATGAACAAGCACCGCGTCGTGGTGGGCCTGTCTGGCGGCGTGGATTCGGCCGTCACCGCCCATCTTCTCAAACAGCAGGGCCACGAGGTGGTCGGCATCTTCATGAAGAACTGGGAGGATGACGACGACAGCGAATACTGCTCGTCCAACATCGACTTCGTGGACGCCGCCGCCGTGGCCGACGTGATCGGCATCGAGATCGAGCACGTGAACTTCGCGGCCGACTACAAGGATCGCGTGTTCGCCGAGTTCCTGCGCGAATACCAGGCCGGCCGCACGCCCAACCCCGATGTCCTGTGCAACGCCGAGATCAAGTTCAAGGCCTTCCTGGATCACGCCATGCGCCTGGGCGCCGAGAAGATCGCCACCGGCCACTACGCGCGGGTGCGCCAGAACCCGCAGACCGGCCTGTTCGAGCTGCTCAAGGGGCTCGACCCGGCCAAGGACCAGAGCTACTTCCTGCACCGCCTGAACCAGGCACAGCTGTCCAAAACCCTGTTCCCCGTGGGCGAGCTGAGGAAGACCGAGGTGCGCCGCATCGCCGAGGAGATCGGCCTGCCGAATGCGAAGAAGAAGGACTCCACCGGCATCTGCTTCATCGGCGAGCGGCCGTTTCGCGAATTTCTGAACCGCTACATCTCCCAGGAGCCCGGCCCCATCCTGGACGACCGGGGGCGCAGGCTGGGCCAGCACGTCGGCCTGTCGTTCTACACGCTGGGCCAGCGCCAGGGGCTGGGCATCGGCGGCGTGAAGGACAAAGGTGCCGCGCGCGGCGCGGGCGATCATGCGCCGTGGTTCGTGGCGCGCAAGGAGCGCGACAGGAACGTGCTGCGCGTAGTGCAGGGGCACGACCACCCCTGGCTGCTGTCGCACGGCCTGGAGGCGGGCGAGGCCAGCTGGGTGGCGGGCGCGCCGCCAGCGGCAGGCGCGCTGGCCGCCAAGACGCGCTACCGCCAGAGCGATGCCGCCTGCCGCTTTGCCGCGCATGGCCCGGCGGCCTTTGCGCTGCAATTCCCCGAGGCGCAATGGGCCGTGACGCCGGGGCAGAGCGCCGTGCTGTACGACGGCGACGTGTGCCTGGGCGGCGGCGTGATTGCCGCCGCGCAGGCCCCGGCGCAGGACTGAGGCGCCGGCACGCACCATGGCCGCGCGCATCCCTCCCATCCAGGGCCTGCTGGCCTTCGAGGCGTTGGCGCGCCTGCGCAGCGTGACGGCCGCGGCGCAGGAGTTGAACGTGACGCCCAGCGCCGTGAGCCACCGCATTCGCCAGGTGGAGGAGCTGCTGGGTGCCAAGCTGTTCGAGCGCGGCGACTTCAGCCTGAGTCCGTTCGGCGGCCGTTACCTGGAGCGCGTGCGCGAGGCCATCCATGCGCTGCAGCAGCTGCCCGGCGGGCCGAGCGCGGGACTGGCGCGGCTGCGCGTGGCCGTCACGCCCACCTTCTCGCGCGAGCTGCTGCTGCCGCGCATCGCGCAGTTCCGCCAGGCCTGGCCCGACGTGGAGCTGCAACTGCAGGTGACGATTCCGGTGCACAACGTGATGGCCGAGGACGCCGACATCGAGCTGCGCTTTGGCAGCGGCCACTTTCCCGACCGCGAATCGCGCCTGCTGCTGGGCGATGAGGTGACTCCCGTGTGCAGCCCGGCGTACCGCGACCGCCTGGGCCTGGAGGGCGACTTCGCCAGCGAGCAGGCGCTGGCGCGGGCGCACCTGATCCGCTCGCCGCTGGAGCCGTGGCGCACCTGGTTCAAGGCCTGCGGCATCACCCGGCCCGAGCCCACGGCGGGCAGCCAGTTCAACGACCTGGGCCTGGCCTGGGACGCCGCCGTGGCCGGCTTTGGCGTGGCGCTGCTGCGCCTGCGCCTGGGCCAGGCATGGCTGCAGAGCGGCCGCCTGGTGCGCCTGTCGCCACGCAGCGTGGCCTCGCCGCACGATTACTACCTGTGCTGGAAGCCCGGCGCCATGCAGCGTCCGGAATGCACCGCATTTGCCGACTGGCTGGCGCAGGCGCTGGCCAGGCCGGCGTCCGGCGATCAGTAGTTTCCCTCGGTTGCGCTGGGCCTGCGGCCCGCGCCGCCGCGGCCGCGCATGCCGTGAAAAGGATTCAGCCGGCACGGTAGCTTTTTTCACGCCGCGCCGCGGTTGAAATTCCTACAGTCTGGCCCTCGCCGGGGGTGCATTCTCAGCGGTCACGCTGGACGGCAGCGCCGGCGTTCCACAATATCTCGCAACCGGACAACAACAGGGGACATCGTTCATGGTCTGGCAACAAATCTACGACCCGTTCGGCAATATGTTCATCTCCACCGCGCTGGCAGCCGTGCCGGTGGTGGTGATGCTTGCCGCGCTGGGCTTCTTTCACATCAAGGCGCATATCGCGGCGGGCATGGGGCTCATCGCGGCCCTGCTCGTGGCCATCTTCGCGTACGGCATGCCGGCCGACATGGCGGGCCGGGCGGCACTCTTCGGCGGGCTCACCGGCCTGCTGCCCATCGGCTGGATCGTGCTGAACATCATCTTCCTGCACCAGCTCACCGAGCAGAACGGCAGCTTCGCCGTGCTGCAGGATTCGCTCTCGGGCATTACCGAGGATCGGCGCATCCAGCTGCTCTTGATCGCGTTCTGCTTCGGCGCGTTCTTCGAGGGCGCGGCCGGCTTCGGCACGCCCGTGGCGGTGACGGCGGCGATCCTGATCGGCCTGGGCTTCTCGCCGCTGGCGGCCTCGGGCCTGTCGCTGATCGCCAACACGGCGCCGGTGGCCTTCGGCGCGCTGGGCACGCCGGTGATCACGCTGGCCAAGGTGCACGGCTACGACCTCGGCGAGGTGACGGCCATGATCGGCCGCCAGCTGCCCTTCTTCTCGCTGATGGTGCCGTTCTGGCTCATCTGGGCCTTCGCGGGGCGCAAGGGCATGCTGGAGATCTGGCCCGCCATCCTGGTGACCGGGCTGTCGTTCGCCATCCCGCAGTTCCTGGTGTCCAACTTCATCGGGCCGGAGCTGGTGGACATCATCGCCGCCATCGTCTCCATGGTCTGCCTGGTGCTGTTCCTGCGCGTGTGGAAGCCCAAGAAGATCTGGACCTCGCCCTCGCTGCGCGGCCACGACCCGAGCGCGTCCGAGGCCAAGCCGCCCCTGCCGCCCAAGCGCCACAGCACCCAGGCGCTCGTGGCCGCCTGGACGCCGTGGGTGATCCTGTCGGTGTTCGTCTTCCTCTGGGGTCTGCCCTCGGTCAAGAACTGGCTCAACGGCCTGTTCGCCCCCGCCTTCCCGATGGACGGGCTGCACAACATGATCGAGAAGATGCCGCCCGTGGTCACCAAGCCCACCAAGGAGGGCGCGGTCTACGTGCTGAACCTGCTGTCGGCCACCGGCACGGGCATCCTGCTGTCGGCCGTCGTGAGCGGGCTGGTCATGAAGTACAACCCGGTCGCCATCGTGCGCACCTTCTTCAAGACCATCTGGCTCGTCAAGTACTCGCTGCTCACCATCGTGCTGATGCTCGCGCTGGGCACGCTCACGCGCTACTCGGGCACCGACACCACGCTGGGCCTGGCCTTCGCCAACACGGGCGTGCTCTACCCGTTCTTCGGCACGCTGATGGGCTGGCTGGGCGTGGCGCTCACGGGTTCCGACACGGCGTCCAACGTGCTCTTCGGCGGCATGCAGAAGGTGGCGGCCGAGCAGCTGCACCTCTCTTCCAACCTTATGGGCGCGGCCAACAGCTCGGGCGGCGTGATGGGCAAGATGATCGACGCGCAGTCCATCGTCGTGGCCTCCACCGCCACGCGCTGGTTCGACCACGAGGGCGACATCCTGCGCTACGTGTTCTTCCACTCCATCGCGCTGGCCTGCCTGGTGGGCTTGTACGTCACCATGCAAGCCTACGTCTGGCCGTTCACTCTCATGGTCGTGCATTGACCGTGGTGGCGCGCGGTGCGGGGCTTATTCCTGCGCTGCGCGCTTGATTTCCAGCGCCAGCTCGTAGAGCTGGTTGCGTGGCGCCTGCGTCGCTTCGGCGGCCAGGCGCACTGCTGTCTTGGTGGGCAGCTCGGCCAGCAGCAGGCGCAGCAGGCGCTCGCCTTCCTGCGCCGCCGGCGCGGTGCGCGCCGGGTGGATGACGACGACGAACTCGCCCTTGAGGCGGTGCGGCGCGCCCTGCAGCCAGGGCGCGAGCTGTTCGGCCGGGTGGGTGGTGATTTCCTCGAACTGTTTGCTGATCTCGCGCGCCAGCGTGACCGGGCGCGGGCCCAGCGCGGCCAGCGCCTGCGCCAGCTCCAGCATGCGGTGCGGCGCCTCCAGCAGCACCGTGCATTGCGCCGTCGCGGCGATTTGCGCGACGGCGGCGGCGCGCTCGCTGCTCTTGGCCGGCAGGAAGCCGGCAAACACAAAGCTGGCGTCCTGCGCGCCGGGGGCCACGGCGCCGGCCACGCTGAGCGCGCTGGTCACGCTGCTGGCGCCGGGCAGCGGAATGCAGCGCAGGCCGGCCGCGTGCACCAGCGCCGCCAGGCGCGCGCCGGGGTCGCTCACGCCGGGCGTGCCGGCGTCGCTTACGTAGGCCACGCGCTGGCCTTGCTGCAGGCGGGCGATGACGGCCTGCGCCGCCTCGGCTTCGTTGTGCTGGTGCAGCGCCAGCAGGCGATCGCCGTGCGTGTCGATGCCGTAGGCGCGCAGCAGCGCCAGGGTGTGGCGCGTGTCCTCGCAGGCGATGGCGTCGGCCAGCTGCAGCACATGCAGCGCGCGCAGCGTGATGTCGGCCAGGTTGCCGATGGGCGTGGCCACCACGTACAGCGCGCCTTGCGGATAATGTTGCGCGGCGGCGGCGTCGCGCGCCGCGTTCAGGGCCAGGGCAAAGGAAGCGTTCAATGGTGTTTCCAGGTAACAAAAAGGCGCACGCGGGGCCGGCAGGGCCTGGCGGCGGCACGACGCGCGCGGTCGGGCAGGCGGGCGAAGACCTGGCGCTGGCGCATCTGCGCGCGGGCGGCCTGGCGCTGGTGCAGCGCAATTATCGGACGCCCGGGCGCGGCGGCGGCGAGATCGACCTGATCATGCGCGCGCCGGACGGCACGCTGGTCTTCGTCGAGGTGCGCAGCCGCGCCAGCAGCGCCTTTGGCGGCGCGGCGGCGAGCATCGGCGCGGCCAAGCGCCGGCGCATCGTGTTTGCCGCGCGCCACTACCTGCTGCGCTGCGGCGCGCAGACACCGCCGTGCCGCTTCGACGCGGTGCTGATCGAGCAGGGCCGGGTGCAGTGGCTGCAGGCCGCGTTCGACGCGGCATAGGCAGCCTACCGTTTGCTACAGTATTTGCGTGGTGCGGCGGGTATGATCGCCAGCCCATGCTTGAGCATCAAGTGCAACAACATTTCATCGACAGCGCCGACCTGAAGTACCAGGTGGCGCAGCTGCTGGGCGCACCGATCGGCGCCGCCGTGCAGGCGCTGCTGGCGTGCGTGACCAGCGGCGCCAAGGTGCTGGCCTGGGGCGCCGGCCCGGCGCATGCGCTGGCGCACCAGTTTGCGCAGTTCTGCATCGACGGTTTCGAGCGTGAACGTCCCGCGCTGGCGGCGCTGGCGCTGGCACGCGGCGCCGACGCGGACGCCGCGCGCCAGGTGCACGCGCTGGGGCAGGCGGGCGACCTGCTACTGGTACTGGCTGACGCCGCCCACGAGGGCGCGCTGCTGGCGCCGGTGCAGGCCGCGCACGAACGCGACATGACCGTGGTGGCGCTGCTGGGGCGCGACGGCGGCGCGCTGGCGGCGGCGCTGCAGGAGACCGACGTGCGCATCTGCGTGCCGCACGACCGGGCCGCGCGCGTGCGCGAGGTGCATGCGCTGGTGCTGCACTGCCTGTGCGACGGCATGGACACGCAATTGCTTGGAGAACAGGAGATCGCTGGATGAAAAACCGCATATTGCAAGCTTCCTGCGCCGCGCTGGCCGTGGCCGCGCTGGCGGGAGCACTGGCCGGCTGCGCGCCGCTGATCGTTGGCGGCGGCGCCGTCGTCGGCACGATGATGGCCGTCGATCGGCGCACCACCGGCGCCCAGGTCGAGGACGAGGGCATAGAGCTGCGCACCGTCAGCCGTGTGCGCGATGCGCTGGGCGACCGCGCGCATATCAATGTGACGAGCTACAACCGCCAGGTGCTGTTGACCGGCGAGGTGCCGCATGCCGACGACGTGCAGCGCATCGAGCAGATCGCGCTGGGCGTGGAGAACGTGCGCTCGGTGGTCAACGACCTGGCCGCGCGGCCGAACTCCACGCTGGGCCAGCGCTCCAACGACACTTACATCACCGGCAAGGTGCGCGCCAGCCTGATCGACGCCAAGGACTTGACGGCCAGCGCCTTCAAGGTGGTGACCGAGCGCCAGGTGGTCTACCTGATGGGCCGTGTCACCCCGCGCGAGGCCAAGCGCAGCGCCGAGATCGCGCGCGGCGTGGATGGCGTGCGCAAGGTGGTGCGCGTGTTCGAATCGATCACCGAGGATGAGCTGGCCCAGTTGAACGCCCAGCCAGCCGATGTGCAACCGAAGAAACAATAAACCATAGCACGCTGCGCTTTTTGAATAAGCAATTCAGATATAAAACAATCTGAATTGCTTATATGGGAAGCGTAAGCAGCTCACTTTTTATTGGATGACGGCACGAGCCGGGCAATCAGGCTGGACGTGTCCCAGCGGTTGCCGCCAGCGCGCTGCACTTCGGCGTAGAACTGGTCGACCAGTGCCGTGACGGGCAGTAGCGCGCCGTTGCGCTTGGCCTCGTCGAGCACCAGGCCCAGATCCTTGCGCATCCAATCGACGGCGAAGCCGAAGTCGAAGCGCCCCTCGACCATGGTCTTGCCGCGGTTGTCCATCTGCCAGCTCTGCGCCGCGCCCTTGCCGATCACGTCCAGCACCAGCGGCATGTCCAGGCCGGCTTGCTGGCCAAAGGCGATGGCCTCGGCCAGGCCTTGCACCAGGCCGGCGATGCAGGTCTGGTTGACCATCTTGGCGAGCTGCCCGGCGCCGCTCTCGCCGATGCGCGTGCAGGCGCGCGCGTAGGCCATGGCCACGGGGCGCACGGCGTCGAAGGCGGGCTGGTCGCCGCCGCACATCACCGTGAGCAGGCCGTTCTGCGCGCCGGCCTGCCCGCCCGAGACGGGCGCATCGACGAACTGCAGGCCCAGCGCTCGCGCGGCGCCGTACAGCTCGCGCGCCACTGCCGCCGATGTGGTGGTGTGGTCGACGAAGATGGCGTCCGCCCGCATGCCGGCAAAGGCGCCGTCCGCGCCCAGCACGACGGAGCGCAGATCGTCGTCGTTGCCCACGCAGCACAGCACGATGTCCGCGCCCTGCGCCGCCTCGCGCGGCGTGGCGCCGCTGCGCACGCCGACGCCGACGCCGGCAAATTCGGCGCACCAGGCCTGCGCCTTGGCCGGCGTGCGGTTGTACACCGCCACCTGGTGGCCGGCGCGCGCCAGGTGGCCCGCCATGGGGTAGCCCATCACGCCCAGGCCCAGAAAGGCCACGCGGCGCGGCGTGCAGGGTTCGTAGGTGCGTGCGTTGATGCTGCTGGTCATGGGTATCTCCAAAAAAACAAGACCCGCCCTGGGCGGGCGGGCCGGGAAGGGCCGGGGGGGTGATCGGTCACACGATGGCGAAATTCTCGGTGCCGGCTGCCAGGTCGGTGGTCTTGGCGCGCTGGCTGGAGAGCTTGATCTGCAGCCGCAGATCGTTGACCGAGTCGGCGTTGCGCAGCGCATCCTCGTAGGTGATGACGTTGGCCTCGAACAGGTCGAACAGCGCCTGGTCGAAGGTCTGCATGCCGAGGTTGCGGCTTTTCTTCATGATCTCCTTGATCTCGGCGACCTCGCCCTTGAAGATCAGGTCGGCGATCAGGGGGGTGTTGAGCATGATCTCCACCGCCGCCGCGCGGCCCTTGCCGTCCTGCTTGGGGAGGAGGCGCTGCGACACCATGCCCTTGAGGTTGAGCGACAAGTCCATCAGCAGCTGCGCGCGCCGCTCCTCGGGGAAGAAGTTGATGATGCGGTCGAGCGCCTGGTTGGCGCTGTTGGCGTGCAATGTGGCCAGGCACAGGTGGCCGGTTTCGGCGAAGGCGACGGCGTGCTCCATGGTCTCGCGGTCGCGGATTTCGCCCATCAGGATCACATCGGGCGCCTGGCGCAGCGTGTTCTTCAGCGCCGCTTCCCAGCTCTCGGTGTCGAGCCCCACCTCGCGCTGGGTGACCACGCAGTTCTTGTGCGGGTGCACGAATTCCACTGGGTCTTCGATGGTGATGATGTGGCCGTAGGAGTTTTCGTTGCGCCAGTCGAGCATGGCGGCCAGCGTGGTCGATTTGCCCGAGCCGGTGGCGCCCACCAGGATGCACAGGCCGCGCTTGGTCATCGCCACTTCCTTGAGCACCTGTGGCACGCCCAGGCCGTCGATGGTGGGCAGGGTGAGTGGAATCGTGCGCAGCACCATGCCCACGCGCCCCTGCTGGATGAAGGCGTTGACGCGAAAGCGCCCGATGCCGGCGGGCGAGATGGCGAAGTTGCACTCCTTGGTGCGCTCGAAGTCGGCCACCTGCTTGTCGCTCATGATCGAGCGCGCCAGCGTCAGCGTGTGCGCCGGCGTCAGCGGCTGGGGTGATACCTTGGTGACCTTGCCGTCCACCTTGATGGCGGGCGGGAATTCTGCCGTGATGAACAGGTCGCTGCCGCCGCGGCTGACCATCAGCTTGAGCAGATCGTTGATGAATTTACTCGCCTGGTCGCGTTCCATGGTCTCTCTCCTCCCGTCGTGCGGGTCAGCGCTGGTTTTCGCTCAGGCGCGCGCTCACGGCGCGCAGGCGCAGCGACAGCTTGCGTGCCAGCAGGGCCACCAGGCTGGCGGCCAGCTGCGGATCCTGGCCCATCATCTCGTCCATGGCCTCGGCGCTGAGCACGGCCAGCTCGCAGTCGGTCAGCGTGGTGCAGGCCGAGAAGCGGATGCCGCTGTCGAGCAGCGACATCTCGCCCAGGATGTCGCCCGGCCGCGTCTCGGCCAGGCGCAGCTGCTCGCCCCAGGGCTGCAGGCGGTCGACGGCGATGGTGCCGGTCAGCAGCACGACCATGAAGTTGCCGTACTCGTCCTGGCGGATCACGTCGCGGTTGGGCGGCACCGAGGCGAACTCGAAGAAGCGCTCCATGCGCTCGACCGCGTTCTGGTCGAGCAGGGCCATGTACTTGTCCTTGGCCCACAGCGCTTCGAGCAGCTTGCCGCCGCGGCTCTTGGGCAGGCGCTTGGCGCCGATCTCGACGGCGCGCGCCTCCCAGGGCACGAGCAGCGATTCATCGACTCCCTGGCCGGCAAACGCCGTGGTGAAGAACACCGAATCCTGGCCGTCCTCGCCGGACTTGCGGGTCCGGTTTTTCAGCAGGCTGAGAATGCCTTTCATGTCGTAGCTCCGAAGCGTCAGGCCCGTGGGGGTGCGGGCCGTATGGGGTTAACCGGGGAAGTTTTCCGGGATCTTGGCCTTGCTGCGCGCTTCGGCCGGACTGATGATGTTGCGCCGCACCAGGTCGGTCAGGTTCTGGTCCAGCGTCTGCATGCCCACGCTGTTGCTGGTCTGGATGGTGGAGTACATCTGCGCCACCTTGGCCTCGCGGATCAGGTTGCGGATGGCGCTGGTCCCCAGCATGATCTCGTGCGCGGCCACGCGGCCCGAGCCGTCCTTGAGCTTGCACAGCGTCTGCGAGATCACGGCCTGCAGCGATTCGGACAGCATCGCGCGCACCATTTCCTTTTCCTCGGCGGGGAACACGTCGATGATCCGGTCGATGGTCTTGGCGGCGCTGCTGGTGTGCAGCGTGCCGAACACCAAGTGGCCCGTTTCGGCGGCGGTCATGGCCAGGCGGATGGTCTCCAGGTCGCGCAACTCGCCCACCAGGATGGCGTCCGGATCCTCGCGCAGCGCCGAGCGCAGCGCTGCGCTGAAGGACAGCGTCATCGGCCCGACCTCGCGCTGGTTGACCAGGCACTTCTTGGACTCGTGCACGAACTCGATCGGATCCTCGATGGTCAGCACGTGGCCGTATTCGGTCTCGTTCAGGTGGTTGACCATGCCCGCCAGCGTGGTCGACTTGCCCGAACCCGTGGGGCCGGTCACCAGGATCAGGCCGCGCGGCTTGAGCGACAGGTCGGCGAAGATCTTGGGCGCATTGAGCTGCTCCAGCGTCAGGATCTTGCTCGGAATGGTACGGAACACGGCGGCCGCGCCGCGGTTCTGGTTGAAAGCGTTGACGCGAAAGCGCGCCAGGCCCTCGATCTCGAACGAAAAGTCGACCTCCAGGAATTCCTCGTAGGCCTTGCGCTGCGCGTCGCTCATGATGTCGTACACCATGGCGTGCACGGTCTTGTGGTCGAGCGCGTCCACGTTGATGCGGCGCACGTCACCGTGCACCCGGATCATGGGCGGCAGTCCGGCGGACAGGTGCAGGTCGGATGCCTTGTTCTTTACGCTGAAGGCGAGCAGTTGGGTAATGTCCACGAGTTCCCCTCTCGTCGTTTGGTACGCTTGAAGCCATTCATTATGACCACGATTGCCAGCAACCTCCAGACTGTTCATGCGCGTATTGCGCAGGCCTGCAACGCCGCCGCCCGCCCGCCCGGCGCCGTCGCGCTGCTGGCCGTATCCAAAACCTTTGGCGCCCAGGCCGTGCGCGAGGCGGCCGAGGCCGGCCAGACTTGCTTTGGCGAGAACTACATCCAGGAAGCCGTGGAGAAAATCGCCCAGGTGGCCGCCATGGGCCTGCCCCGGCGCCTGCAGTGGCACTGCATCGGCCCGGTGCAGAGCAACAAGACGCGCCTGGTGGCGGAGCACTTCGACTGGGTGCACACGGTCGACAGGCTCAAGATCGCCGAGCGCCTGGCGCAGCAGCGCCCGGCGCACCTGGCGCCGCTGCAGGTGTGCATCCAGGTGAACGTGGATGGAGGCGCGACCAAGTCCGGCGTGGGCGCGCCAGACGCGCTGGCGCTGGCGCGCGCTGTGGCGTGTCTGCCACAGCTGCGGCTGCGCGGGGTCATGAGCATTCCCGACCCGGCGCCCGATTTCGCCGCCCAGTGCGCCGTGCACCAGCGCGCGCGCGCGGTGTTCGACGCCATTGCCGCCAGCGGCGCGCCGGGGCTGGAGCAGTTCGACACCCTGTCGCTGGGCATGACGGGGGATTTGGAGGCCGCCATCGCCGCCGGCAGCACCCTGGTGCGCGTGGGCAGCGGCATCTTCGGCGCGCGCAGCTACCCGGCCTGAGCGGCGCTGCCGCGGGCGCGCCGGCGCTGGCGCAGCCCCAGCACGCGGCAGGCCAGCCGCGTCAGCTCGGCCACCATGGCCTCGGGCGGCAGGCGGCCGTCGGGGCGGTACCACTGATAGAGAAAGCCCGGCAGGCTGCACGCCGCCTGGGCGGTGATGCGTGTGTGCGTGCAGTCCAGCCAGCCGTCCGCGCGGCCCTGCTCCAGCAGCGCGCACAGCTGGTCGTAGAAGTGATTGGCCAGGCGCTTTTGCGCGGCGACGAACTCAGGGCGGTAGACCTGCGGCTCGCGGTAGGGGAAGAACGCCGCGGGGTAATGCGCCAGCGTGGCGCGGATGAGCTGCTCCATGCCGGCGCGTACCTTCTCGTGCGCGGGTCGCAGGTCGCCGTCGGCGAAGTCCATGGCCGTGAAACAGGCCACGGCGGGGCGCCACGACAGCAGCTCGAAGATTTCCAGCTTGCTGCTGAAGTAGTAGTAAACGAAAGGCTTGCTCACGCCCAGGCGCTGCACGATCTGGTCCATCGTCGTGGCAGCGTAGCCCTGCGCGTGAAAAAGCTCCTCGGCCGCCTTCAGGATGCGCTCGCGCTTGGCGTCGGTGGCGGCGCTGGACTGGCGCTGGCGCCCGCCGGGTGTCACATTGGTTATACCCATGGATATGCAATTTTCTACTAGTCGGTATATTTTGCGGTGGCGCCGCTGCGCGCTGCAATGCGTTTCGGCTGCACACATTACAACCGACACAGGAGACAGGCATGACCGACAACACCCCGCTGCACGAGCGCCTGCGCCACCACGCCCGCACCCGTCCCGACGCCGCCGCGCTGATCTGGTACGGCCAGAGCATGAGCTGGGCGCAGCTCGACGCCGCCAGCGACGCCTTCGCCGCACGCCTGCAGGCGCTGGGCGTGGCGCCGGGCGAGCCGGTGGTGCTGTTCCTGAACAACTGCCCGCAGTACCTGGTGGCGCACTACGGCATTCAGAAGGCCGGCGCCATCGTCTGCCCCAGCGGGCCGCTGAACAAGGCGCACGAGCTGGCCTATCAGGTGGGCGACCTGCGGGCGCGCTGCATCGTGGCGGCGGCCGACCTGCTGCCCGTGGTCGAGCAGGTGCGCGCGCAGCCCGAGGGTGCCACGCTGGCCCATGTGTTCGCCGTGCACTACGCCGACCTGCTGCCCGCCGAGCCCACGCTGGCGCTGCCGCCCGAGTTGCAGCAGGCGCGCGCGGCAGAACGCGCCGTGCCCGCTGGGTGCGAGGATTTTTTGGCCGTGATGCGCTCGGGCGTACGCCCTGCTGCCGCGCAGCGCGCGCTGGACGAGGTGGCGCTGATGACCTACACCAGCGGCACCACCGGCCTGCCCAAGGGCGCGATGCTCAGCTACGGCAACGCGCTGTTCAAGACGCAGGCCACGGCCGTGCAGGCGGGCGTGGCGGCGCAGTCCGTGGCCCTGTCGGTGGCGCCGCTGTACCACATCGCCGGCATGCTGATGGGGGTCAACGTGCCGGTCTACGCGGGCGCCACGCAGGTGCTGCTGTTTCGCTTTGACCCGCTGGCGGTGCTGCAGGCGATCGACCGCTACCGCGTCACGCACTGGTATTCGATAGCGCCGATGAACCTGGCCTGCATGCAGGTGCCCGACGCCCAGCGCTTCGACCTGACCAGCTTGCGGCGCAACCCCGTCACCAGCTTCGGCATCACCTTCACCGAGCCGCTGGCGCAGCGCTGGCAGGCCTTCACCCGGGGGCCGTGCATCAGCTGCGAGGCGGCCTACGGCCTGTCGGAGACGCACACCATGGACACCGGCATGCCGGTGGACGCCATCCGCTGGGGCACGCAGGGCAAGCCCATGCCGGGGGTGGCGATCCGCATCATCGACCCCGCCACCGGCGCCGAGCTGCCCGTGGGCGCGATGGGCGAGATCACCGTGCGCTCGCCCGGCAACTTCCAGGGCTACTGGAACAAGCCCGAGGCCACGGCCGCCACGCTGCGCGGCGGCTGGGTGCACACCGGCGACATGGGCAAGATCGATGCCGAGGGCTACCTCACCTTCGCCGGGCGCTTCAAGGAGATGATCAAGGTCTCGGGCTACAGCGTGTTTCCCGAGGAGGTGGAAGCCATCCTCATCAAGCATCCCGCCGTGGCCCAGGCCGCCGTGATCGGCGTGGCCGATGCGGACAAGGGCGAAGTGGTGCGCGCCTTCATCGTGAAGAAGCCGGGCCAGGAGGTGGATGCGCAGGCGCTCATCGCCTGGAGCCGCGAGAACATGGCGCCCTACAAAGCGCCGCGCGAGGTGCGCTTTATCGCCCAGCTCCCGATCACGGGCGCGGGCAAGGTGCTGCGGCGGCTGCTCAAGTGAAACACCCCCCTGAGTCGCCTTCGGCGCCTTCCCCCCGCTCTCGCATTGCTGCGCAATGCGGGCAGGGGGACGCAGCCAGCGCGGCGGGGCGGCCCTTGCGCGGCTGCCCTGGCCTGGGCCGCGCCGGTTGCAAGCACTGCGGGTGGCATGCAGTGCAGCCGTTGGAGTGAATTGCAAGCAAAATTGGCCTCTAGCGCTTATGTATCAAGCGCAAACAGCTATTAAAAAAGAAGTATCGTCATGACCACGCCCCTTTTTGCCAAAGTCCTTGTCGCCAACCGTGGCGAGGTGGCCCTGCGCATCGTGCGTGCCCTGCACGACCTGGGCATTGCCAGCGTGGCCGTGTATGCCGACGACGACGCCGGCGCGCCCCATGTGCGGGCGGCATCCGAGGCCATCGCGCTCGGCGCCATCGGCCCGGCGGCCTACCTCGATGGCGCGCGTCTTCTCGTCCTGGCGCGCGAGCGTGGCTGCGACGCCGTGCACCCCGGCTACGGCTTTCTGAGCGAGCGCGCCGACTTCGCCCAGGCCTGCCGGGATGCGGGCATCGCCTTCATCGGCCCCACGCCCGCGCAGTTGGCGCTGTTTGGCGACAAGGCCCAGGCGCGGGCGCTGGCGCAGCAGCAAGAGGTGCCGCTGATGCCGGGCACGCAGTGCGCGGTCACGCTGGAGGAGGCGCGGGCCTTCTGGCGGGAGCAGCAGGCGCAGCAAGTGGGTGGGCAGGGCGCGGGCATCGTCATCAAGGCCGTGGGCGGCGGCGGCGGGCGCGGCATGCGCGCCGTGCAGTCGGAAGCCGATCTGCCCGCTGCCTACGATGCCTGCCGCCGCGAGGCCCAGGCCGCCTTCGGCGTGGCCGGGGTGTACGTGGAGCGGCTGATGGTGAACGCGCGCCACATCGAGGTGCAGGTGCTGGGCGATGGCGTGGACGTGATCGCCCTGGGCGAGCGTGAATGCACGCTGCAGCGGCGTTTCCAGAAGCTGGTGGAGATCGCGCCCAGCCCATCGCTGCCCGAGGCCTTGCGTCAGCGCATCGTGCAGGATGCCCTGGCCATGGCGCGCGCGCTGCGCTACGAAGGCCTGGGCACGTTCGAGTTCCTGGTCGATCTGGCCTCCAGCGATCTGCCCTACGTCTTCATCGAATGCAACCCGCGCCTGCAGGTCGAGCACACCGTCACCGAGGAAGTGACGGGCGTGGATCTGGTGCAGGCGCAGGTGCTGCTCGCTGCCGGCCGGCGCCTGGCCGCGCTGGGGCTGGACCCGGCCCATCCGCCGCGCGTGCGGGGCCACGCCATCCAGTGGCGCATCAACGCCGAAACGCTGGACGCCGCCGGCCAGGCCCAGCCGGGCAGCGGCACCATCGCGCGGCTGCAGCTGCCCACCGGCCCCGGCGTGCGCGTGGACACGCACGCGGTGGCGGGCCGCGCACCCTCGCCGCATTACGACACGCTGCTGGCCAAGCTCATCGTGTCCACGCGCGGCGGCAGCTTTGCCGACGTGCTGCGCCGCTCGCGGCGCGCGCTGGCCGAATGCCGTATCGACGGCCTGGCGACCAACCTCGCGCTGCTGCGCGCGCTGGCCGCGCGGCCCGAGATGGAATGCCAGCAGGTGCACACGCGCTGGGTGGAGGAGGTGCTGCCTGCGCTGCTGCACGCTTCTGAATCAATAGCTGTTGACGCTTTTGTGGAAAGCGCAGAAGGCCAAAACCAATCAGATAACAGCGCCGTCCCCGACGATGCCGGCCCCCACGCCGTGCGCGCCCCCATGCCCGCGCGCCTGGTGCAGTACGCCGTGGCCGAGGGCGCCGTGGTGGCGGCAGGCGCCGAACTGGCCGTGCTCGAAGCCATGAAGATGGAGCACGTGCTGCACGCCCCGCACGCGGGCCGCGTGCGCAGCCTGGCCGTTGCTTCCGGCGCCTACGTGGCGCAGGGTGCGGCGCTGCTGGTACTCGACCCGGTGGAGGATGCCGCGCTGCAGGCCGCAGGGCCGCAGGCGGTGCAGGACCCGGACCGCATCCGCCCCGACCTGCAGCGCGTCATCGACCGCCACGCCTTCACGCTGGACGCCCACCGTCCGGCGGCGGTGGCCAAGCGCCATGCCCAGGGCCAGCGCACGGCGCGCGAGAACATCGCCGACCTGTGCGACGCGGGCAGCTTCATCGAATACGGCCAGCTCGCCGTGGCCGCGCAGGCGCGCCGCCGCAGCATGGAGGATCTGATCGCCAACACTCCGGCCGACGGCATGGTCACGGGCATAGGCGCCGTCAACGGCGCGCAGTGCGGCGAAGAGCGGGCGCGCACCGTCGTCATGGCCTACGATGCCACCGTGCTTGCCGGCACCCAGGGCGCGCGCAATCACGCCAAGACCGACCGGATGCTCGGCATTGCCCTCGACCAGCGCTTGCCCGTGGTGCTGTTCGCCGAAGGCGGTGGCGGCCGTCCGGGCGACACCGACGTGCCTGTGGTCGCTGGCCTGCATGTGCAGACCTTTGCCAGCCACGCTGCGCTGTCGGGCCAGGTGCCGGTGGTCGGTATCGCGGCGGGGCGCTGCTTTGCGGGCAACGCCGCGCTGCTGGGCTGCTGCGACACCATCATCGCCACGCGCGCCAGCAACATCGGCATGGGCGGCCCGGCCATGATCGAAGGCGGCGGCCTGGGCGTGTTCAAGCCCGAGCAGATTGGCCCCAGCCACGTACAGCACGCCAACGGCGTGATCGATGTCCTCGTCGAGGATGAGCGCGAGGCCGTGCAGACCGCGCGCCACTATCTGTCGTTTTTCCAGGGGCGACTGCGCGACTGGAGTGCTCCCGATCAGCGCGCCTTGCGTGCCGTGGTGCCCGAGAACCGCTTGCGCGTCTACGATACCCGCGCCGCCATGGCGGGTCTGGTGGACGAGGGCAGCCTGCTGATGCTGCGCACTGGCTTTGGCGCCGGTATCCACACGGCACTGGCGCGCATCGAGGGCCGGCCTGTGGGCGTGCTGGCCAACAACCCGCAGCACCTGGGCGGGGCCATCGACGCGCCGGCGGCCGACAAGGCCGCACGCTTCATGCAGCTGTGCAATGCGCATGGACTGCCCATCGTGAGTCTGGTCGACACGCCTGGCTTCATGGTTGGCCCCGAGGTGGAGCAGGCGGCCCAGGTACGCCATGTGAGCCGCTTGTTCGTGGTCGCTGCGCATCTGCGCGTGCCGTTCTTTGCTGTGGTGCTGCGCAAGGGCTACGGCCTGGGCGCGATGGGCATGGCGGCCGGGGGGCTGCATGCGCCGGTGTTCTCCGTTGCCTGGCCCACCGGGGAGTTCGGTGCCATGGGGCTTGAAGGCGCGGTGCGCCTGGGCTTTCGCAAGGAGCTTGAAGCCTTGCCGGAAGGCCCCGAGCGTGATGCGCTGTTTCAGAAGCTTGTGGCCAGGTCGTATGCCAACGGCGAGGCCATGCACATGGCGGCCACGCTGGAGATCGACGCCGTCATCGACCCGGCCGAGACGCGCTCCTGGCTGGCGCGCGGCCTGGCATCGGCGCGCGTAGGGGCGCCGGGCGCGCGCTTCGTCGATACCTGGTGAGGGGCGCGCCGCGGCGGATGCGTAAGCGGCCTGGTTCCGTGCTCCCTAGCTTCCATTGGCGCCGCTTCCGGCGGCGCCTGGGCGTCAGGCGCCGCCAAAGGCCTGCACGCAGGCCAGCGCCCGCGCTACGTCTTCGGAGCCCACGTCCAGGTGGGTCACCCAGCGCAGCCGGGTCTGGCCGCCGTAGGCGCCGCTGGTCACGCGCACGTCGTGCTGGGCCAGCCAGGCGGTGAAGGCGGGCGCCACGTCCGCCTGCACGTCGGTGAACAGGATATTGGTGTGGGCCGACGCCACGCGCAGCTTGCCGCCGAGCACCGGATGGCTCTGCCCCGTCTTGGCCAGCCCCTGCGCGAGCGTGCGCAGCAGGGCGTGGTCGTCGGCCATGCGGCGTACGTGGTGCTGCAGTGCGTGCTGGCCTGCGGCAGCCAGGATGCCCGCCTGCCGCATGCCGCCGCCGAGGATCTTGCGCGTGCGCCGCGCACGGTCGATGAAGGCCCGCGAGCCCAGCAGCAGCGAACCCACGGGCGCGCCCAGGCCCTTGCTGAGACAGACCGAGGCCGTGTCGAAATGCGCGCAGATGGCGCGCGCCGCCTCGTACACGTCGCCGCCGCTGGCCTCGGCGTGGGCCGTGGCGGCGTTGAACAGGCGTGCGCCGTCCAGGTGCATGGCCAGGCCGCGCGAATGCGCGAGCTGCGCCACCTCGGCGGTGTAGGCGAGCGGCAGCGCCTGGCCGCCCGTGGTGTTCTCCAGCACCACGAGGCGCGTGCGCGCGAAGTGCGGGTCGTCGGGCTTGATGGCGGCGGCGATGTCGGCGACACGCAGCGTGCCGTCGGCCTGCGTTTCCACGGGCTGGGGCTGGATCGAGCCCAGCACCGCCATGCCGCCGCCCTCCCAGCGGTAGGTGTGCCAGCTCTGGCCGACGATGGCTTCGTCGCCGCGTTGGCAGTGGCCCATCAGCGCGATCAGGTTGGTTTGTGTGCCCGTGGGTGCGAACAGTGCGGCCTCGAAGCCCAGCAGCTGCGCGGCGTGCTCCTGCAGCGCGTTCACGGAAGGATCGTCGCCAAATACGTCGTCGCCCAGCGGCGCGGTGTGCATGGCCTCGCGCATGGCGGGCGTGGGCTGGGTGACGGTGTCGCTGCGAAAGTCGGCCATGGCGGCTGTCCTCAAGTGTGGGTTGTTGATGATCGTGAGTGTGCACGCGGTCGGCGCCGCGTGCTGGGCAATGGTCAAGCGCCGCCCAGCGCCTGGTACAGCGTAGCGTGATTGCTCAGGCGGTTCAGGCGGTTTTCGGCCAGTGCAATTTCGGCCGAGCGGCGCTTTTCCTGCGCGTCCAGCCATGACTTGAGCGGTACGGCGCCGGCGCGGTAGCGCGCTTCGTAGAGTTGCTCGGCGCGGCGCGCCTCGGCCAGCGACTGCTCCAGCTGCTCGGCCTGCGCCTCGTACTGGCGGCGCGCGGACAGCGCGTTGTCCACGTCCACCAGCGCCTGGTACAGGGTCTGGCGAAAGCCCAGCACGGCCTGCTCGTAGTCGGCGCGGGCCACCTCGGTGTTGATCTTCATTTCGGTGGCGTTGAGAAAAGGCAGTACCAAGCCGGCGCCCAGTGCGGCCAGCGGGTTGGCCAGAACGTCGCCCAGGCTGGTGCTCGAACCGCCCAGCGACCCCGTCAGCGACAGCTTGGGGTAGTAGGACAGGCGCGTGGCGTCCGCCGTGGCCAGGCTGGCGCGCAGCCGCAGCTCGGCGGCGCGCAGGTCGGGGCGGCGCGCCAGCAGTTCGGCTGGCAGGCCCGCGGCTACCTCGGGCAACGCCGTGGCGGGAAGTGCCTGGGGCGCGCTCCAGTGTGCGTCGGCCGGGCCGATGGCCGCGCCGTCGAACAGCAGGCCCAGCGCGTTGGCGGTCTGGATCTGCTGCTGCTCCAGCAGCGCCAGGCTGGCGCGCTGGCTGGCCAGGCTCTGACGCGACTCGGAGACTTCCAGCGCCGAGACGGCGCCTGCCGCGTATTGCGCCTGCACCAGCGCCAGGGTGCGTTCGGCGTAGGCAATGCTTTGCCGGGCGGAGGCCAGGCGCTGGTTGTAGTAGGCCAGTTGCCAGTACAGCGTGGCCGTGGTGCCGGCCAGCGCCTGGGCCGTGGCCTCGCGGTCCTGGGCCGTGGCCATGGCCTCCCAGCGCGCGGCGTCCAGCGAGGCGCCCAGGCGGTTCCACAAGTCCACCTCGTAGCTCACGCCCAGCGATACCGAGTTCGACCGCGTGGTGGGGCCGCCATCGAGCGGACGGCTGGCGCCGCTGTTGGCGCTGGCGCTGACGGAGGGGCGGTTTTCGGTCAGCCGCGCCTGCAATTGGGCGCGGCGCACCTTGATGGCGGCCATGGCCAGGTTGCTGTTGTGCTGCAGCGCGGCGTCCACCAATTGGTCGAGCTGCGGGTCGTGGAAGGCCTGCCACCATGCGCCGGTGGCGGCCTGCGCGTTGCGCGCCGCTGCCGCGTCTCCGGCGTGCTGCCATTGGGCGGGGGTGGCGATGGCGGGCGCCTCGTAGGGCGTGCGCAGCGACGAGCAGCCCGCCAGGGTCAGGGCCAGAACCAGTGCGGCGGGGCGAAGGAGGGAGAGAGGTGTCATTGCAAGCATTGTGATGGGAGCGTGCTACTCGCGCGCCAGCGCCTGCACCGGGTCGAGGCGGGCCGCGCTGCGTGCGGGAAGGAAACCGAACACCACGCCGATGAGCGTGGCGCAGACGAAGGCAGCGACCATCGAGCCGGTCGAGTACACCAACTGGAAGTCGCTGCTGGTGTGGGCAAAGACCTGGCCGAAGGCCAGCGCCGCGAGGATGCCGAGCACGCCGCCGATCAGGCAGACCAGCACGGCCTCGATCAAAAACTGCTGCTGGATGTCGCTCTGGCGCGCGCCCACGGCCATGCGCACGCCGATCTCGCGGGTGCGCTCGGTTACCGACACCAGCATGATGTTCATCACGCCGATGCCGCCCACCACCAGCGAGATCACGGCGATGGAGGAGATCAGCAGCGTCATGGTCTGCGTGGTCGCCTCGATGGTCTGGCGGATGCTGTCGGTGTTGAGCACGAAAAAGTCCTTGCGGCCGTGGCGCTGCTCCAGCAACTGGTTGATGCCTTGCTCGGCGGCGCTGATGGGCGCGTCGTCGCTCACGCGCACGGTGATGGAGCGCAGGTAGTTCTGGTTCACGATGCGGCTCATCGCCGTGGTGTAGGGCACGTACACGTTCAGCGATTCGGAGTTGCGAAACGCCGAATCGCTCTTGGCCGCCACGCCGATCACGCGCACCGGCACGCTGCCCAGCAGGATCACCTCGCCCACTGGATCCGGGGTGTTCGGAAACAGCGTCTTGCGTGTGTTGTCGTCGATTACGGCCACCTGTTCACGCCGCTGCACGTTCAGCTCGTCGAAGGCGCTGCCTTGGGCGATCGCCACGCCCTTGACGCGAAAGTACTGCTCGCCCGCGCCGGTCACGCTGATCGATGCCTCGATGTTGCGGTAGCGTCCGGTGACGGAGCTCGACAGCGTGGGCGTGGCGCTGTCCACGTAGCCTTGCCGGGCCAGCGCGTCGGCGTCGGCGGGAACCAGTGTGCGCACGGCGGCTGCGCGCCGGTCGCCAAAGCCCGTGCCCGAGAAGATCTCGATGGTGTTGGTGCCGATCGAACTGATGTTCTTGAGCACCTGCTGGCGCGAACCTTCGCCCAGCGCCACCACGGCCACCACCGAGGCGATGCCGATGATGATGCCCAGCATGGTCAGAAAGGTGCGCAGGCGGTGCGCGTTCATGGCCAGCAGCGCCATCTGGAAGGCTTCGGTGAAGCGGTCGCGCAGCGCGCCCAGGCCATTGCGCGCAGGCGGGCGCGCGGGCAGGGCGGGCGCCGGGCCGCGCGCCGGCTGGCCGGCCATGCGTTGCGTGGGGCGGTCGCCGATGATTTCGCCGTCGCGGATCTCGATGATGCGCTCGGCGTGCTCGGCCACCGCCATGTCGTGCGTCACGATGATGATGGTGTGGCCTTCGGCGTGCAGCTCCTGCAGGATCTTCATCACTTCTTCACCGCTGGCGGTGTCGAGCGCGCCGGTGGGTTCGTCGGCCAGGATCACGCTGCCGCCGTTCATCAGCGCGCGGGCGATCGAGACGCGCTGCTGCTGTCCGCCCGAGAGCTGGCCCGGGCGGTGTCCGGTGCGGTCGGACAGGCCGAGCCGCCCGAGCAGTGCGGCGGCGCGGTCGTGGCGCGTCGCGGCGGGCGCGCCGGCGTAGACGGCGGGCACCTCGACGTTGCCGCGCGCCGTCAGATCCCCCAGCAGGTGGTAGCGCTGGAAGATGAAGCCGAAGTATTCGCGGCGCAGCGCGGCCAGTTCATCGGGGCCAAGCTGGCTGGTGGCGCGACCGGCCACGCGGTAGCTGCCGGCGGTGGGCTTGTCCAGGCAGCCCAGAATGTTCATCAGTGTGGATTTGCCCGAACCCGACTGGCCGACGATGGCCACCATCTCGCCGGCGCGGATGGACAGGTCGATGTCCTTGAGCACGGCGATCGTGCCTTCGCCGGCCGGGAATTCGCGGCGCAGGTCGCGCAGCTCCAGCAGGGGCGCGCCGTGCGCCGCCGGTGCGGGCCGGGGAGTGCCGGGAGCGCGGGGTTCCAAGTCGTTTTTCATCGCGGCGGCCTCACAGGCGCATGCGCGGGCCGCGGCGCGCGTTCTGCTGCCCGCTGTCGGGCGCGGACGACTCGCCGAGCACGACCTTGTCGCCCTCAGCCAGGCCCTCGGTGACCTGCGCGCTCACGTTGTTGTTGATGCCCACCTTGATCGTGCGCCGCTGCGGCGTGCCGTCTTCGCCTAGCACGCGCACCGTATAGCCACCCGGCCCGCGCCGGCCCAGGGCCGAGGATGGGACGATGATGGCATCCTTGGCCTGGGCGCGCACGATGGTCACCTGCGCCGTCATCGAGATGCGCAGCTTGTTGCCGGGGTTGGGTACGTCGAACAGGCCGTTGTAATAGATCGCCGTGGTCGCGCTGGCGCTGGAACTGCTCGATGAGGACGGAGACGAGCTTTCCGTCTGCGTTGCGTCGGTAGCCGGCTCTATGGTGCGCAGCTTGGCGTGGTAGCGCTTGTCGGGTTCGCCCAGGATGGTGAAGTACACGGGCAGGCCGGGCTCGACCTTGACGACGTCGGCTTCGGAGATCTGCGTCTTGATGGTCACGGTGTCGAGCTGCGCCACCTTGATGATGGTCGGCGTGGCCTGATTGGCGTTCACCGTCTGGCCTTCCTGCACCACCAGGGCGATCACGATGCCGTCGATGGGCGAGACGATTTTTGTGTAGCCGAGGTTGACCTTGGCGGTGTCGGCGGTGATTTCGGCCTGCTTGATCTGGGCCTGCAGCGCCGCGATATTGGCGCGCGTGGTGGCCAGCTTGGCCTCGGCCGCCTCAAGGTCTGCTGGGGAGGTGGCTTCGGACGCCAGGAGCTGCTTTTGGCGCTTGTAGGCCAGCTCGGCCTCGGTCAGCGAAGCCTGCTGCGCTGTCAGCTGGGCGCGCACGTTCTCCAGTGCCGCCTCGGTATTGCGCACGGTGTTGCGCTGGGTGGTGGAGTCAATCTCGGCGACCAGGTCGCCCTTCTTGACACGCTGGCCCAGTACGACGTTGAGTGTCTTGACCTGGCCCGAGACCTGGGCGCCCACGCTCACCTGCTTGAAGGCCTGCACGGTGCCGGTGGCGAGCACGGTGTCCTCGATGTCGCCCCGGGTGGCCGCGGCGGTGACGAAGAGCGGGGCTTGCTTGGCGGGAAAGAAAGCGAACTTGGCACCGGCGGCCAGCACGGCCAATACCGCCAGGGCGAGTATGACGCGCAAAGAGGTGGAAATGCGGCGGAGTGTGAACATGGAGTTTTCGTGAATGTCCGGTATGGCCCATGCCCACCGGCGCTGCAAGTGTGCCAAAGCAGCGTGACCCACCGGTAGCCTGCGCGTAAAGCTGGAGTAAATCAGCACCGGTGCATTAGTGCTAAGCTGAAACGTGAGTGCATGCCTTCCATGCGCGCCCACGATGGGGCGCCCGTGCATGCCTGTCGAACGTTTGTCAGGAGACCCCCCCCATGCCCAGCCTGCTGCCCAAGATCGATCCCGATGGCTTGCTCGAATTCTCGGTCGTCTACACCGACCGCGCGCTCAACCACATGTCCAGGCGCTTCGTCGGCGTGATGCAGGACATCCTGGCTACGCTCAAGCAGGTCTACCACGCCCACACCGCGGTGCTGGTGCCCGGCAGCGGCACCTTCGGCATGGAGGCCGTGGCGCGCCAGTTCGCCAACAAGCAAAAGGTGCTGATCGTGCGCAACGGCTGGTTCAGCTACCGCTGGAGCCAGATTTTCGACGCCGACGCCGGCCTGGGCGGCGGCGCCGTGGTGTGCAAGGCGCGCCGCCAGGGGAGCGGCGCGCAATCGCCCTGGGCGCCATGCCCGGCCGACGAAGTAGCCGCGGCCATCCGCGCCGAGCGGCCGGCCGTGGTGTTCGCGCCGCACGTGGAGACGGCCAGCGGCATCATCCTGAGCGACGACTACATCCGCACCGTGGCCGCCGCCGCGCACGAGGTGGGCGCGCTGATGGTGCTCGACTGCGTGGCCTCCGGGGCGATGTGGGTGGACATGCAGGCCACCGGCGTGGACGTGCTGATCAGCGCCCCGCAAAAGGGCTGGAGCAGCTCGCCCTGCTGCGCCATGGTGATGCTGTCCGAGCGCGCGCGCCAGGCCATCGAAGGAACGCAAAGCTCCAGCTTCTCGTGCGACCTGAAGAAGTGGATGCAGATCGCCGAGGGCTACGAGAAGGGCCAGCACGCCTACCACACCACCATGCCCACCGACGCGCTGGTGCAGCTGCGCGACGTGATGCTGGAGACGCGCGACTACGGCTTCGAGCGGGTGCGCGCCGAGCAGGTCGAGTTGGGCGCCAAGGTGCGCGCGCTGCTGGAGGGCAGGGGCTTTCCCAGCGTGGCGGCCGAAGGCTGGAAGGCGCCGGGCGTGGTCGTCAGCTACACCCAGGACGCGGGCATCCAAAGCGGCAAGAAGTTTCTCGACGTGGGCCTGCAGGCTGCGGCCGGTGTCCCGCTGCAGTGCGACGAGGGACCTGACTTCAAGACCTTCCGCATCGGCCTGTTCGGCCTGGAGAAGTGGCACAACGTGGAGCGCACGGTAGGCCACCTGCAGGCGGCGCTCGACCGCATCGGCTGACGGGCCGCCGTCACGATGGGCCGGCGCTGCGCTCGGCCTCCTCGGCCGCGTGGGCACGGGCGATGGCCAGGATCACGTCGCGCGCCAGCCGCCGCTTGGGCACGGGCAGGTGCAGATAGATGTCGAACAATTCCCTGTCCTGGTACCCCAGCCCGGCATGCCACTGGGACTGGCGCTCCTGCACGCGGTGGGGCATGCTGCCCTCGCCGCACAAATCCGCAACCGTCGTGTTCAGCCACTGCGCCAGGGTGACGAGCTTCTTGTAGTCGGGCATGGTTTCGCCCAGCAGCCAGCGGCGCACGCCGTGCAGCGTCATGGGCTTGCCCCAATGCCGGGTGTTGAATTCGCGCTCCAGCACGGCCGGTTTGGGGTCGTAGCCGGCGGCCAGCATGGCGCTGCGTAACCGTTGCGCAAACAGGGATTTCGCGTTGTGCATACGGTTACGCTAGAAATGCTGCGCAATTTCGAGGTAACTTTGCTTGATTGTTACGTAAAATAGTTGACTCTTGATCACCACATACCGGGCGTTGCATTGCATGCAATGCGTGCGCTGCGGCCGCTCGGCGTGCCGTGGCCTGCGCCTTGTCGTACGCATGGGAGGGGCTGTGCAAGGAGAAACGAGTTGATGTCCAGAAACACCGCGGTGCCTGGCGCACCCGAGCCTGTGGCGGAGGGTGTGGCCGATGCGCAGGAGCCGCATCCCAAGCCTTTTCCGCCGCCGCTCACGCGCGCCCAGCGCGATGCCATGCGTGCCAACATCCAGCGCTTGCGCGAGCTCGATGAGCGTGAACGCCTGCGTCGCGGCCGGCGCGCGAAAGACGCCTAGCCATCGGCTGGATGGCGGTGCGCCCGCGGCAAGGCTATGCTTGCGGCCATGCAAGCCTTCCCAGTGGATAGCGGGCCGCAAGCGCCCATGGCCGCTCCCATGGAGCATTCCCGCCAACTGCGGCGCGCCAAGCGCCAGGCGACCGGCCTGCTGCTGCTGGTGACGGCGGTCTGCGGGGCCACGCATTTCCTGCCCCCCGGGCTGGCCGTGGACTGCCTGCGCGCCACGGCCGAGGCCGCGATGGTCGGCGCGCTGGCCGACTGGTTTGCCGTGGCGGCGCTGTTCCGCCGCATTCCGCTGCCGCTGGTGGCGCGGCACACCGACATCATCGGGCGCAACAAGAACCGCATCGGGGTCAACCTGGCGGGCTTCGTGCGCGACAGGTTCCTGGATGCGCCCTCGCTCGTTGGGATGATCCGGCGCCACGACCCGGCCGAGCTGCTGGCGCAGTGGCTGACCGCGCCGCCCAACGCCGCCCTGCTGGGCCGCCAGGTGGCGCGCCTGGCGCTGGCGGCGCTCGATACGCTGGAGGACGCCAAGATCCAGTCCTTCATGGCGCAGGCCGCGCGCGCGCTGCTGGGGCAGCTCGACATGTCGCGCTCGATGGGCGCGGCGCTGGGCGCGCTCACGCACCAGGGGCGCCACCAGGCGCTGCTCGACGCGCTGCTGGCGCGCCTGGGCGAACTCGTCAGCACCGAGGAGACGCGCGCCTTCGTGGCCGACACGCTGGTGCAGTGGCTGCGCCGCGAGCACCCGCTCAAGCAGAAGGTGCTGCCCACCGACTGGCTTTCGGGCAAGGGCGCGGGCGCCATCACCCACGCCATCCAGACACTGCTCCAGGCCGTGGCCGAAGACCCGCAGCACGAGTTGCGCCAGGCCATGGACGGTGCCATCGCGCGCCTGATCGAACGCCTGCGCAGCGACCCAGACTGGCTGCGCCGAGGCGAGGAAGTGCGCGGCTTCCTGCAGAACGATGAACGCCTGGCAGGCTATGTGGGCGAACTGTGGATCGACCTGCGCCGCAAGCTGCGCGCCGACCTGGCCGACGACGACTCCAGCCTGGTGCGCCGCGTGGCCGGGCTGGGCCAGTGGCTGGGGCATTCGCTGGCCGGCGACGCGGCGTTGCGCGTGCGCCTGAACGTGCAGCTGGAGCTGTGGGCCGCCACCTTTGCCCCTGACGTGGCGCAGTCGGTGGCCGAGCACATCCGCACCACTGTGCAGCGCTGGGATGCACAAGAGATGGCGCGCCTGGTCGAGCTGCACATCGGGCGCGACCTGCAGATGATCCGCATCAACGGCACCATCGTCGGCGGCGCCGTGGGGCTGCTGCTGTTTCTCGTCTCGCGTCTGGCGCAGGCCTGACCGTCTGCCAGGCTACGGCAGGCGCGCGCCGGGGATCAGGCTGGCGAGCAGCGCCTGCACGCCGTCCCAGACGATTTCCACGCCCACGCACAGCAGAATGAAGGCCATCAGGCGCAGAAACACGATCTGCCCGGTATCGCCCAGGCGTGCAAGCAGGCGGTCGGCGTAGCGGAAGGTCAGCGCCACCAGTACCCCCAGCAGCACCATGCCGGCCAGGCCGCCGGCCAGGTTGGCGGCCGTTTCGGCCACGCTGCGGCGCGTGTGCAGGCTGGCGCCCACGGCGATTGCCACGGCGATCGAGCCTGGGCCGCAGGTGAGCGGAAAGGTCAGGGGGTAGAAGGCCTTGATGCGTACCTTGTCCTCGGTCAGCGATTGCGCCATCTGCGCCGTGTCGCCGCTTGTCGCCTGCTGCGCATTGAGCATGCGCCAGGCGATGGCCGCCACGACCATGCCGCCGGCCACGCGCACCACGGGCAGCGACACACCGAAGAAATTCAGCACGTAGGAGCCGATCAGCATGGTGCAGGCCAGCAGCAGCACGACGTGCTTGCCGATCCCGCGCGCCAGGTGGGCCCGGCTGTCGTCGCTCAGACCGCGCGTCATCTCCACGAAGATGGGGGCGGAGGCCAGCGGATTGATGATTGGAAGCACGCCCGCCAGTGCGAACAGCAGGCTTTTGCCAAAGGCGGCGAGCAGGGGCAGGATAAGCAATTCCATGGATAGGGGTGTGGGGTGGCGTACTGGGAGGCTGTGCGAATGTATACCGCCATGGACTTCTCTGTACCGGTATTGGTTTCATGCCCGCTATTTGCGGTCAGGAGACGCCGGAGGCGCATAAGCACATTCCCAAACAGTTGAACCGGCTGCCCGGGCGGGCGCGCTGTTGCGTGCATACTTTCCACCCTGAAACGCAAATTGCGTGCACTACGAGGAATGGACATGAACCTTTTCAAGAAACTGTGGCTTGTCGCTGGTATCGCCGGCCTGTCCCTGTGCGTCCAATCGCCCGCACTGGCTGCGGGTGACGATCTTGCCGCGATCCAGAAGGCCGGCAGCATCCGTATCGGCACCGAGGGCACCTATGCGCCGTTTACCTTTCACCAGGCGTCGGACAACCAGCTCGTCGGCTTCGACGTCGAGATCGGCCGCGCCGTGGCGGCCAAGCTGGGGGTGAAGGCCGAGTTCGTCGAGGGCAAATGGGACGGCCTGATCGCCGGGCTGAACGTGAACCGCTATGACGTGGTCATCAACCAGGTCGGCATCTCGCCCGAGCGCCAGGCCAAGTACGACTTTTCCAAGCCGTACATCGCATCGGCCGCGGCGCTGATCGTGCGCGCCGACAACGACGCCATCCACGATTTTGCCGGCCTCAAGGGCAAGCGTTCGGCCAACAGCATCAGCAGCAACTTTGCCAAGCTTGCCCAGCGCAACGGCGCCGAGGTGGTGGCGGTGCAGGGCTTCAACGATGCCGTGGCGCTGCTGCTGGCCGGCCGCGTGGACGCGACGGTGAACGATTACCTCTCCTACCTCGACTTCAAGAAGCAGCAGCCGCAGGCCAAGGTCAAGGTGGTGGCGCGCGACGACAGCGCCGAGTTCGGCCGCTCGGGCATCCTGCTGCGCAAGGGGCAGGGGCCGCTCAAGGCGGCCATCGACCAGGCGCTGGACGCCATCGTTGCCGATGGAACGTACAAGAAAATCTCCGAGCATTACTTTGGCGAGGATCTCTCGTCCAAGCTGCATTGATGCGGCTGCAAGCCGGCCTCGCCCCGGGAGGTGGATGCAGTGCCTGACTGGCTTTCCCTGATGTGGCAGTCCCTCTGGCCCTTGCTGGCCGGGGGGATCAAGTTCACCGTGCCGCTGGCGATCCTGTCGTTCATCGCCGGCCTGCTGCTGGCTTTTGGCGCGGCGCTGGCGCGGCTGTTTGCGCCGGCGCCGGTGGTGGCGCTGGTGCGGTTCTATATCTGGCTGATCCGGGGCACGCCGCTGCTGGTGCAGCTGTTCGTGATTTTCTACGGCCTGCCCAGCGTCGGCATCGTGCTCGACCCGCTGGTGGCGGCGCTGATCGGCTTTTCGCTCAACATCGGCGCCTACAACGCCGAGGTGATCCGCGGCGCGATCGAGGCCATCCCGCGCGGGCAATGGGATGCCGCCTACTCCATCGGCATGACGCGGGCGCAGGCGCTGCGCCGCACCATCCTGCCGCAGGCCGCGCGCGTGGCCGTGCCGCCGCTGGCCAACTCCTTCATCGCGCTGGTCAAGGACACGTCGCTGGCCGCCGTCATCACGGTGCCCGAGGTGTTCCAGGCCGCGCAGCGCATCGCTTCCGTCACCTACGAGCCGCTGATCCTGTACGTGGAGGCGGCGCTGATCTATCTCGTGCTGTGCTCCGTGCTGTCGTCGTTCCAGGTGCGCATGGAGCGCTATTTCAGCCGCCACGCGGTGTTTGCCGAGGGCCAGCGATGATTGCACTGCACGACATCCGCAAGACTTTTGCCGGCCATGAGGTGTTGCGCGCCGTCAGCGTGGAGATCGCAGCGCAGCAGGTCACGGCGCTCATCGGTCCCTCGGGCAGCGGCAAGAGTACGCTGCTGCGCTGCGTCAACCTGCTGGAAGTGCCCGACGCCGGCCGCCTGACGCTGGGTGCGCACAGCATCGACTTTGCCCCTGGTCGGCGCCTGAGCCACGAGGCCGTGCAGCGCATCCGCCTGCAGACCGGCATGGTCTTCCAGAGCTTCCAGCTGTTTGCCCACCAGAGCGCGCTGCAGAACGTGATGGAGGGGCTGGTCACCGTCAAGCGCTGGGAGCGCGAGCGCGCCCGCGCGCGGGCGCTGGCGCTGCTCGACAAAGTGGGACTCAAGGACAAGGCCGACGCCTGGCCGGCCAACCTCTCGGGCGGACAGCAGCAGCGCGTGGCGATTGCGCGTGCGTTGGCGCTGGAGCCGGCGGTGCTGCTGTGCGACGAGCCAACCTCGGCGCTCGACCCCGGGCTGGCCGCCGAAGTCGTCGCCGTGCTGGGCGAACTCGCGCGCGAGGGCATGACCATGCTCATGGCCACGCACGACCTGCGCCTGGCCGCGCAGGTAGCCAGCCACACCGTCTTCCTGCAGGACGGCGCCGTGGTCGAGGCCGGCCCGTCGCAGGCGATCTTCGAGGACGCGCAGGACGCGCGCACGCGGGAGTTCGTCAAGACATTGGCCCGCGGCTGATCGATCGCTGGCACGCCCGGCTGCCCCGCACACCGATGGGCAGGCACTCTGTCAATTGCCGCCAACGCTGCGCGGCCTGCACGCCCACTGCGGAACTTTGCCCCTGAGTGGAATGAAAATCAGTGGAAACCCTCGTAATATGTTTTAAATATACGTTTAATATATTTAAAAATCTTCTCGCCGATTTCCTTCCCTCTCTCCAGGAGTTTTCATGAACAATCCCCGCTGGCAAGGCATCTTCCCCGCCGTGACCACCAAGTTCCACGCCGATGAGCGCATCGACGCCGAAGGCACGGCGCGGCATATCGACTTCCAGATCCGCAACGGCATCCACGGCATGGTCACCTGCGGTTCGCTGGGCGAGGCCAGCACCCTGAGCCTGGAGGAAAAGCTGGACGTGGCGCGCATCGCGCTCGACGCTGCGGGCGGCCGCGTGCCGGTGCTGGCCAACGTGTCCGAGACCAGCACGCGCGAGGCGCTGCGCTACATCGACGGCGCCAACAAGCTGGGCGTGGCCGGCTTCATGGTCATGCCGTCGGTGATCTACGTGGCCGACGCGCGCGAGGCCATGGCCAACGTGCGCGCCATGGCCCGCGCCGCGCAAAAGCCGCTGATGCTCTACAACAACCCCGTGGCCTACCGCGTGGATCTGCTGCCCGAGCACATGCTGGCGCTGGCCGACTGCGAACAGCTCGTCGCCGTCAAGGAAAGCTCGGGCGACATCCGCCGCATCACCGACCTGCGCAACACCGTGGGCGAGCGCTATCAGATCTTCTGCGGCGTGGACGACCTGGCCTACGAGGCGCTGGCGCTGGGCGCCGACGGGCTGCTGGCCGGCGTCGGCTGCGCCTTCCCGCGCGAGACGGTGGCGCTGTACGACCTGATGAAAGCCGGCCAGTGGGCCGAGGCGCTCAAGCTCTACCAGTGGATGACGCCGATGCTGCACCTGGACGTATCGACCAAGCTGGTGCAGAACCTCAAGCTCATCGACGCCCTGGTGGGCGTGGGCAGCGAGCACATGCGCCTGCCGCGCATGCCGCTGGTGGGCGCCGAGCGCGAATTCGTCACCGCCGTGGTGCAAAAGGCGCTGGCCAACCGGCCTGCCCAATACCGCTCGGTGGACTGATACAGCGCTGGAATCTGGCAGACTCGCGGCGCGCGCAACGCGCACCCGCCTGTAGCCTGTACCCAGGCACCAGCACCCACGGAGCCGGCACAAGCGGCCGGCCAGCCGGGGCGCATTTTTCCGCAACCCTTACCGGAAGGTTCATCATGCATCGCCATTTCATCAAGAACACCCTCGTGGCCGCAGCCGCACTGGCCTGCGCCGCCACCGCCATGGCCCAGGAGCAGGTCGTCAAGATCGGCCACAGCGGCCCGCTCTCGGGCCCCAACACCTTTGCCGGACGCGACAACGACAACGGCGTGCGCCTGGCCGCCGAGGAACTCAACGCACGCAAGATCAGCGTCGGCGGCAAGACGCTGAAGTTCGAAGTCATCTCGGAAGACGATCAGTGCGACGCGCGCACCGGCGTGGCCGTGGCGCAAAAGCTGGTGGACGAGGGCGTCCAGTACGTCATGGGCCCGTACTGCTCGGGCGTGGCGATTCCCGCGTCGCGCGTGTACGACGGAGGCGGTGTCCTGGTCTCGACCGTGGGCACCAACCCCAAGGTCACGCAAGGCGGCTACAAGGGGGTGTTCCGCATCATTGCCAGTGATTCGCAGATCGGCGGCAGCATGGCGGCCTATGCGGCCAACGTGCTCAAGGTCAAGAAGGTCGGCGTGATTGACGACCGCACCGCCTTTGGCCAGGGCGTGGCGGAGGAGTTCGCCAAGTCGGCCAAGGAACTGGGGCTGACCGTCGTGGACCGTGAATACACCAACGACAAGGCCACCGACTTCATGGCCATTCTGACCAACCTCAAGGCCAAGCAGCCCGAAGTGGTTTTCTACGGCGGCTACGCCCCGCAGGCTGCGCCCATGGCGCGCCAGATGAAGCAGTTGGGCATTACCGCCAAGCTGATGGGTGGCGACACGCTGTGCAGCCCCGAGATGAGCAAACTGGCGCCCGACGCCGTCAACGACTTCGTCTACTGCGCCTACGCCGGCATGCTGATGGACGCCAACGACACCACCAAGGCGTTCCAGGCCAAGTTCAACAAGCGCTTCGGCCGCAACCCCGACGTGTACGGCCCGGCCTACTACGACCAGGTCATGTTCCTGGGCGAAGCCATGGAAAAAGCCGGCACCACCGACCCCGCCAAGGTCGGCAACTGGATGCGCGAGCACACCCACAAGGGCGTGCTGGGCGACTACCGCTACGACGACAAGGGCAACCGCCTGAACGCGCCCACGGTGGTCAACACCTTCAAGGACGGCAAGCCCACGCCGGTGGCCGGCCAGTAATCCATCGGCATACCGCCCCGCGCCGCGCCGGCATGCCGCGCGCGGCGCGGGGCGGCGGCAATTCCCACTTTGATTCACACCCGCACAGCCGCCATGCAACGCATCCAGATCATCGACTCCCACACCGGCGGCGAACCCACGCGGCTGGTGGTGGATGGTTTTCCCGACCTTGGCACGGGTAGCATGGCGGAGCGCCGCGCCCTGCTGGCCGAGCGGCACGACGCCTGGCGCGCCGCCACCGTGCTGGAGCCGCGCGGCAACGACGTGATCGTGGGCGCGCTGCTGTGCGCGCCGCAAGACCCGGCCAACACCGCCGGCGTGATCTTCTTCAACAACGCCGGCTACCTGGGCATGTGCGGCCACGGCACCATCGGCCTGGTGGCGTCGCTCGCCTACATGGGCCGCATCCAGCCGGGCGAGCACCGCATCGAAACCCCCGTGGGCACCGTGACGACCACGCTGCACGCCGACGGATCGGTCAGCGTGCGCAACGTGCCGGCCTACCGCCTGCACCACCGCCTGCAGCTCAGCGTGCCGGGCCACGGCGTGGTGGCGGGCGACGTGGCCTGGGGCGGCAACTGGTTCTTCCTGGTCACCGAACACCGGCTGCGCGTGGAGAGCGGCAACATCGAGGCGCTGACCGCATTCGCCTGGGCCGTGCGCCAGGCGCTGGAACTGCAGGGCGTGCGCGGCGACGACGGCGGCGTGATCGACCACGTCGAGCTGTTTGCCGACGATGCGCAGTTCGACAGCCGCAGCTTCGTGCTCTGCCCCGGCCGCGCCTACGACCGCTCGCCCTGCGGCACCGGCACCAGCGCCAAGCTGGCCTGCCTGGCGGCCGACGGCAAGCTCGCGCCCGGCCAGGTATGGCGCCAGGCCAGCATCATCGGCAGCCATTTCGAGGCCAGCTACCAGCCGCTGCAGGGCGGCAAGGTCGCGCCCACGCTGCGCGGGCGCGCGCACATGAGCGCCGAGGCCACGCTGTTGATCGAGGCCGACGATCCTTTCGGCTGGGGCATCCGTTTGTGAGCTCTGCCGACGTGCTCGTCATCGGCGCCGGCATCGTCGGCGCGGCCTGCGCGCACGCGCTGGCCGCGCACGGCCTGTCGGTGCGGGTGATCGACGCGCGCCTGGGCGGCGCCACCCACGCCGGCATGGGCCACCTGGTGGTGATGGACGACAACGCCGCCGAACTGGCGCTGAGCCAGTCGTCGCTGGCCCTGTGGCACCAATGGGGCCCGCGCATGAATGCGGACGCGCCCGCCTGCCAATACACCCCGTGCGGCACGCTGTGGGTGGCCGCCAACGCCGAGGAAATGGCCGCCGCCGCAGACAAACAGGAGCGCCTGCGCGCCCACGGCATCGCCTGCGAGCTGCTCGGCCCCGCGGCGCTGGCCGCCGCCGAACCGCTGCTGCGCCCGGGCCTGGCGGGCGCGCTCAAGGTGGGCGGCGACAGCATCGTCTACGCCCCCAACGCCGCCGAATGGCTGCTCGCGCATGCCGCGCGCCCCATCCCTGTCGAGCAGGCCGAAGCCACGCGCATCGCGGGACGCAGCGTGCACCTGGCCGACGGCCGCACGCTGAGCGCCGGCGCCGTGCTGCTGGCCGCCGGCATTGCCGCGCCGCGCCTGTGCCCCGGCCTGCCGATACGCCCCAAGAAAGGGCACCTGGCCATCACCGAGCGCCATGGCGGCCTGCTGCGCCACCAGCTGGTGGAGCTGGGCTACATCACCAGCGCGCACCACAGCGACGGCATCTCGGTGGCGTTCAACCTGCAGCCCCGGCCCACCGGGCAGCTGCTGATCGGCTCGTCGCGCCAGTTCGACACCACCGACCCGGCGGTGGACAACGCCATCCTGGCGCGCATGCTGCGCCGCGCGCTGGACTACGCGCCGGGCCTGGCCGAGCTGTCCGTGATCCGTACCTGGACGGGCTTTCGCGCGGCCACGCCCGACGGCCTGCCCATCATCGGCGCGCACCCCGGCATGGACGGCCTGTGGTTGGCCGTGGGCCACGAAGGCCTGGGCGTGACCACCGCGCCCGCCACGGCGCAGCTCATCGCCGCGCAACTCACTGGCGCCGCGCCGCCCATCGACCCCGCGCCCTACGCGGCCAGCCGCTTCCACCTGTAGCCATGACTGCCACCGTCACCCTTTACATCGACGGCCAGGCGCTGGCCGTGCCCGCCGGCGCCAGCGTGGCCGCCGCGCTGGCCGGTATGCCCGGTGGTTGCACGCGCCTGTCGGTCGGTGGCGAACGGCGCGCGCCTTTCTGCGGCATGGGCATCTGCCACGAATGCCGCGTCACCATCGACGGGCGCCGCCAGCTCGCCTGCCAGACGGTGTGCTTGGGCGGCATGCGCGTCACCACCGGCGTCCACGCAGCATGAACCGCGCAACGCACCCTCCCCGCACCGCCGGCGTCCGGCGCTGCGACGTATTGATCATCGGCGCCGGCCCGGCCGGCATGGCCGCCGCGCTGGCCGCCGCGCCCAGCGGCGCGGCCATCGTGCTGGTGGACGACAACCCCGCCCCCGGCGGCCAGATCTGGCGCGACGGCCCCGGCGCCCACCTGCCGCCGCTGGCGCGCGCGCAGCGCGAGCGCCTGGCCGGCGCCGCCAACGTGCGCGTGCTCTGCGGCACGCGCGTGGTCGGCCTGGCCGATGCGCCCGCGGCCGGCGCCGCGCCGGCGTTGCTGCTTGAAGACGGCGCAAGCGGTTGGACGCAGCACTGCGCCAGCCTCATCCTGTGCACCGGCGCGCGCGAACTGCTGCTGCCCTTTCCGGGCTGGACGCTGCCAGGCGTGACCGGCGCGGGCGGCTTGCAGGCGCTCATCAAGGCCGGCATGCCGGTGCGCGGCCAGCGCATCGTCATCGCCGGCAGCGGGCCGCTGCTGCTGGCCGCCGCGCACACGGCGCGCCAGGCCGGCGCCCAGGTGCTGCGCATTGCGGAGCAGGCCCGCTGGCGGCAGTTGGCGGGCTTTGGCCTGCAGCTGCCGCGCTGGCCCGCCAAGGCCGCGCAGGCGCTGGCGCTGCTGCAGCCCGGCCTGCGCGCGGCCAGCCATGTGCTGGAGGCGCAGGGCGCGGGCCAGGTGCAGTCGGTGCGGCTTTCGCGCGGCGCGGGCCACGAGGTGCTGGCGTGCGACCGCCTGGCCTGCGGCTTTGGCCTGGTGCCCCACACCCACCTGGGCCAGATGCTGGGCTGCGCGCTGGGGGCGCGCCAGGGCCTGGCCGTGGACGCGCTGCAGGCCACCACCGTCCCCGGCGTGTGGGCCGCGGGCGAATGCACCGGCTTTGGCGGCAGCGAGAAAGCCCTGGCCGAAGGCGCGATGGCCGGCCACGCCGCCGTGGGCGACGCGGCAGCCGCCCAGGCGCTGGCGGGCGAGCGCGCGCGCTGGCAGGGCTTTGCCGACGCGCTGCACCGGCACTTTGCCCTGTCGCCCCAACTGCGCCACCTGCCGCGCCCCGACACCCTGGTGTGCCGCTGCGAGGACGTGAGCCACGCCGCGCTGCAGGCGCGCAGCGGCTGGATCGACGCCAAGCTGCACACGCGCTGCGGCATGGGCCCCTGCCAGGGCCGCGTGTGCGGGGCGGCGGCGCAATTCCTCTACGGCTGGACACCCGCGCCCGGCCGCCACCTGCTGGCCCCCGCGCGCATCGCCACGCTGGCGGGCTACGGCAACGACGAAAGCACCGCATGAGCCACGACACCGCTGCCGCCACCCCCACCACCGCCGCCGACACCGTGCGCATCGCCCTGCCGCAGCTGCACGACCTGGCCTGCCGCGTGCTGCTGGCCCAAGGGCTGTCGCAGCCGCACGCCGAGGCCATGGCCCGCACCGTGGTGGCCGGGCAGCGCGACGCCTGCCAGTCGCATGGCGTGTACCGCCTCATCACCTGCGCGCACACCATCGGCGCGGGCCAGGTCGAGCTGCGGGCCGAGCCCGTGCTGGCGCCCGCCAGCGGCGCCGTGGTGCGAGTGGACGCGCAACGCGCCTTCTCGCCGCTGGCGTTCGAGCGCGGCCTGCCGGCGCTGGTGCAGGCGGCGCGCACGCACGGGCTGGGGGCGCTGGTGATCAACCGGTGCTTTCACTTCTCGGCGCTGTGGCCCGAGGTCGAGGCCATCACCGCGCACGGCCTGGCCGCGCTGGCGCTCACGCCCAGCCACGCCTGGGTGGCGCCCGCCGGCGGCAGCAAGCCGGTGTTCGGCACCAACCCCATCGCCTTTGGCTGGCCGCGCCCGGGGCCGTACCCCTTCGTCTTTGACCTGGCCACCAGCGCCATTGCGCGCGGCGACCTGGAGCTGCACCGCCGCGCCGGCACGCCCCTGCCGCCGGGCTGCGGCGTGGATGCGCAGGGCCGCGAGAGCACCGACCCCGTCGCCGTCGCCCAGGGGGCGATGCGCACCTTCGGCGGGCACAAGGGGTCGGCGCTGGCGGCCATGGTGGAGCTGATGGCGGGCGCGCTGATCGGCGACTGGACCAGCGCCGAGTCGCTGGCCTTCGACGCCGGCGCGGGCGCCGCGCCCTGCCATGGCGAGCTGATTCTGGCCTTCGACCCCGAGCGGCTGAGCGGCAGCGACCCGGCACAGGCCGCGGCGCGCGCCGAGCAGCTGTTTGCCGCCATCACCGGGCAGGGCGCGCGCCTGCCGTCCGAGCGGCGCTACGCCGCGCGCGAGCGCAGCCTGGCGCACGGCGCCGAGGTGCCGCGCGCGCTCTACGATGACATCCTGCGCCTGGCCGGCGGCACGGCCGCTTAGGCCGCTGGCGCGGCCATCACGCTATTCTTGCCGTCCATGTCCATCGCACCCATCCCCACCCCGGGCGCCGTCCAGCCCAAGCGGCGCGCCGCCGACGTGGCGTACGACGCCATCGAGACCCTGATCGCTACGCTGCAGCTGCGCCCGGGCAGCCCGGTGGTCGAGGCCGAGATCGTCGAACGCACCGGCCTGGGCCGCACGCCTGTGCGCGAGGCGCTGCTGCGCATGGCGTCCATCGGCCTGATCGAGCAGCAGCCGCGCCGCGGCCTGCTGGTGTCGGACATCGACCTGGCCGCGCACCTGGACGTGATCCAGACGCGGCGCGTGCTCGAAGGCCTGATCGCCGCCAGCAGCGCGCGGCGCGCCACCGCGCACCAGCGCGCCGACATCGTGCGCTGCGCCGAGCACATGCTGGAGACGGCGCGCAGCGGCGACCTGGACGCCTATATGCGCGCCGACCACGCGCTCGACCTGGTCAACCACCAGGCCTGCCGCAACGCGTCCGCCGTCAAGTGCGTGGCGCCGCTGATCGTGCAGTGCCGGCGCTTCTGGTACGCCTACCAGCACAAGGGCGACATCACCGAGGGCGCGCGCGCCCACATGGCGCTGGCGCAGGGCATCGCCAGCGGCGACGAGGCCGGCGCCGTGGCCGGCGCGCAGCAGCTGATGAACTACCTGGAGCAGTTCGCGCGCCGGGTGATCGACAGTTGATTTAAAAACAATAGCTGTTTGCGCTTGCCAATAAACAAACTCGGATATTTTCATATCTGAAGTTGGCTTATATAAAGCGCAAGCAGCTATACAAATAAACAACCTCGAAGAACGATGGCAGACACCCCTGCCGGTAACTACCGGCGCACTCCCAGCCAGGGCAGCCGCGCAAGGGCCGCCCCGCCGCGCTGGCTGCGTCCCCCTGCCCGCGCGAAGCGCGAGAGCGGGGGGAAGGCGCGAAGCGCCTCAGGGGGGTGTCTTAAAACCTCGGCAAGCCCGGGTGGCTCATCTTGCCGCCGCGCACCAGCATCTTGCCGTACTCGGCGCAGCGGTTCAGCGTCGGTATCGCCTTGCCGGGGTTGAGCAGGCCGGCGGGGTCGAACGCGGCTTTGAGCGCGTGCATCTGCGCGTTCTCCTCGGCGGTGAACTGGGTGCACATGCTGCTGAGCTTTTCCACGCCCACGCCGTGCTCGCCCGTCACCGTGCCGCCCATCTGCACGCTGGTCTCCAGGATGTCGGCGCCGAACAGCTCGCAGCGGTGCAGCTCGTCGGCGTCGTTCGCGTCGAACAGGATCAGCGGGTGCAGGTTGCCGTCGCCCGCGTGGAACACGTTGCAGCAGCGCAGGCGGTATTTTTTCTCCATCTCCTGGATGGCCAGCAGGATGTCGGCCAGGCGCTTGCGCGGGATGGTCGAGTCCATGCACATGTAGTCGGGGCTGATGCGGCCGCTGGCCGGAAAGGCGTTCTTGCGCCCGCTCCAGAAGCGCAGGCGCTCGGCCTCGTCACGGCTGACCGAGATGGCCGTGGCGCCCGCGCCCTGCAGCACCTCGCTCATGCGCGCGACTTCTTCCTCCACCTCCTCGGGCGTGCCGTCGCTCTCGCACAGCAGGATGGCCTCGGCGGTGAGGTCGTAGCCGGCCTTGACGAAGTCCTCGACGGCGGCGGTCATGGGCTTGTCCATCATCTCCAGGCCGGCGGGGATGATGCCGGCGGCGATCACGGCGGCCACGGCGTCGCCGGCGCGGCGCACGTCGTCGAAGCTGGCCATGATGCAGCGCGCCACCTGCGGCTTGGGGATCAGGCGCACCGTGGCCTCCAGCGCCACGGCCAGCATGCCTTCGCTGCCGATCACGGCGGCCAGCAGATCCAGGCCGGGGGCGTCCAGCGCCTCGCTGCCGAACTCGACCGGCTCGCCCTCCATGGTGTAGCCGCGCACGCGCAGCACGTTGTGCACCGTCAGGCCGTACTTCAGGCAGTGCACGCCGCCCGAGTTCTCGGCCACGTTGCCGCCGATGGTGCAGGCGATCTGGCTGGACGGGTCGGGCGCGTAGTACAGGCCGTGCGGCGCCGCCGCCTCGCTGATGGCGAGGTTGCGCACGCCGCACTGCACGGTGGCGGTGCGCGCCTGCGCATCGACCTTGAGGATGCGGTTGAACTTGGCCAGCGACAGCGTCACGCCCATGGCGTGCGGCATGGCGCCGCCCGACAGGCCGGTGCCCGCGCCGCGCGCCACCACGGGCACGCCCAGGCGGTGGCAGGTGCGCAGCACGGCCTGCACTTCCTGCTCGGTCTCGGGCAGGCACACGGCGAGCGGGCGCTGGCGGTAGGCCGTCAGGCCGTCGCACTCGTAGGGGGTGGTGTCCTCGGCCTGCCACAGCAGCGCGTGCTGGGGCAGGCCCTCGGCCAGGGCGGCGACGACTTGGCGCTGGCGCGCCGCGCGTTCGGCCGGCGTGGGGCTGGGGGTGGGGCTGCTGGTCATGGCGTGACTGTAGGCCAGGCCGGCAGGGTGTGGCGTGAGTTTTCTTTGAGCGCTGCGTGAAACGTGTTGCGCAAGGGGCAGGCCGCTGTCAGGCCAGCGAGCGGCGCAGCCAGTCGGCGAAGGCGGCGCATTCCCAGCGGTCCATGGTGCCGGTGCGCCAGCACAGGTAGTGGGCGTGGGGGCTGGGCGCGTCGACGTCGAACAGGCGCACCAGCGTGCCGTTGTCCAGCCACAGCGCGCCCAGCTTCAGGCGCACCAGCGCCACGCCCATGCCGGCGGCGGCGGCGTCGCACATCAGGCCCACGTCGTTGAACTGCGAGCCTTCGGCCGGCTCGTCCCACGGCAGGCCGGCGGCGGCGAACCAGCCGCGCCAGGGGTCGAGCGGGCTGCGCAGCAGGCGCGCGCGCTCCAGGTCCTCGGGGCGTTCGAACGGGCCGTGCTCGCGCACGAAGGCGGGCGCGGCCAGCGGGGTGACGGTGTCGCCGGCCAGGCGCACGTGCTCCATGTCGGCGTAGCGGCCGGGGCCGAAGCGCACCACCAGGTCGGCGTCCTCGGCCACCACGTCGAGCAGCGGGATCGACACCTGCAGCGCCAGGTCGATCTCGGGGTAGGCGTCGGCGAACTGGCGCAGGCGCGGGATCAGGATGGCGCGCGCGAACGTGGGGGTGACGGCGATCTTCAGGCGCCGCTTGGCCGGCGTGCCCACCGCGCCGGGAAAGCGCAGCAGCGCGGCCAGCCCCTCGCGCACCTGGGCCAGGTAGGCGCTGCCGTCGGTGGTCAGCGAAAAATCGGCGCGGCCAAAGAGCTGCGTGCCCAGGGTCTGCTCCAGCTGGCGCACGCGGTGGCTCACGGCGCTGGGCGTGACGCACAGCTCGTCGGCCGTGAGCGTGACGCTGCGCAGCCGCGCCAGCGCCTCGAAGGTCAGCAGGCACTGGATCGGCGGAATCCGCCGCGAGGCCGCGGTCAGCAGGGACGAGGAGGGCGGTGGCGCGGCCATCTCAGCAACTCGGGGCGCAGCCCACGGCCCATGCAACTGGCGCGCCCCAGGCCAGTGCAGCCGCGCAAGGGCCGCCCCGCCGCGCTGGCTGCGTCCCCCCTCCCGTAGCGCGCAGCGCTACGAAAGAGAGGGGGGAAGACGCGAAGCGTCTCAGGGGGGTGTTCACCTAAACACCACGGTCTTATGGCCGTTGAGCAGCACGCGGTGCTCGCTGTGCCACTTGACGGCGCGCGCCAGCACCTGGCTTTCGGTGTCGCGCCCGCGCGCGCTCAGGTCTTCCACCGTGTCGGTGTGGTCGGCGCGCGCCACGTCCTGCTCGATGATGGGGCCTTCGTCCAAGTCGGCGGTGACGTAGTGCGCCGTCGCGCCGATCAGCTTGACGCCCCGGTCGTGCGCCTGGTAGTAGGGCTTGGCGCCCTTGAAGCTGGGCAGAAAGCTGTGGTGGATGTTGATGGCGCGCCCGGCCAGCTTGGCGCACAGGTCGTTGGAGAGCACCTGCATGTAGCGCGCCAGCACCACCAGTTCGGCGCCTTCGGCTTCGATGATCTCGTACTGGCGCTGCTCGGCCTGGGCCTTGGTGGCCGCCGTCACCGGGATGTGGTGGAACGGGATGTTGTAGCTGGCGGCGAGCTGGTAGAAGTCGCGGTGGTTGCTGATGATGGCGCGCACGTCGATGGGCAGCAGCCCGCTTTTCACGCGAAACAGCAGGTCGTTCAGGCAATGCCCCTGGCGGCTGACCAGCAGCACCGTGGGCATGGTGTCGGCCTTGGCGTGCAGGCCCCAGCGCATGGCGTAGGGCTCGGCAAAGCTGGCCAGGCGCTCGCGCAGCGCCGGGCCGTCGTACTGGCTGCAGGCGAACTGCACGCGCATGAAGAACAGGCCGGTGGCCTCGTCGTTGTATTGGGCGGCTTCCTCGATGTTGCCGCCGTGTTCGAGCAGAAAGCCCGAGACGGCGTGCACCAGCCCGAGCCGGTCGGGGCAGGAGAGGGTCAGTATGTAGGCGCGAGTCATGGCGGGCGATTGTCGCAGTCCGCCAAAACCTTGGTGGCGACCTCGATCAACGGCAAGGCCTGCCCGCCGCGTTCCGCTTGTGCAGAGGTCGTTCAAAATGAAAAAATTTGTAAACGATCCATCAGGGCTGCCATTTCCGAGCAACCGCGCCAGCCCTGTGCTGTAGGGCGAGTGGATGCTACAGGAAGTGTAGGGTTATCATCAAAAACGCTACATATAGTGTCTGTCAAGCGGTTTTGCCCATATAAAAAATCAGCCGGCAAGCGCACAATGCCGTCCGGCGCTGCCTACAATCGCCCCCCCTTGACCACCCTCAGGAGTATTTCGACCATGCAACGTGAGATTACCGACCTCGCTCCCAGCCTGCCCGTTCAGCCCATCAGCCTGGATGTGCTGAGTGAAAAATACTTCAAGGATGGCGAGACCGACGTCGAGGATCTGTACCGCCGCGTGGCGCGCGCGCTGGCATCGGTCGAGCGCGAAGACCTGCGCGCCCACTGGGAGGCGCGCTTTCTGGACAACCTGCGCGCCGGCGCCATCGGCGCCGGGCGCATCATGAGCGCCGCCGGCACCGACATCCAGGCGACGCTGATCAACTGCTTCGTGCAGCCGGTGGGCGATTGCATCCAGGGCGTGGACGGCGCCGGCTACCCCGGCATCTACGAGGCGCTGCGCGAAGCGGCCGAGACCATGCGCCGGGGCGGCGGCGTGGGTTACGACTTCTCGCGCATCCGTCCGCGCGGCGCGCGCGTCAAGGGCACGGCGTCCATGGCCTCGGGGCCGTGCAGCTACATCAACGTGTTCGACCAGTCATGCTCCACCGTCGAGAGCGCGGGCGCGCGCCGCGGCGCGCAGATGGGCGTGCTGCGCATCGACCACCCGGACGTGCTGGACTTCATCACCGCCAAGCGCACGCCGGGGCGCTGGAACAACTTCAATGTGTCCGTGGGCGTGCCCGACGGCTTCATGCAGGCGGTCGAGCAGGACGGGCCGTGGGAACTGGTGCACCCGGCCGAGCCGGGCGGCGAGCTGATCGAGCAGGGCGCGCGCCAGCGCGCCGACGGCCAGTGGGTCTACCGTACGGTGCGCGCGCGCGAGCTGTGGGACATCATCATGAAGTCGGCCTACGACTTCGCCGAGCCGGGGATCCTGTTCCTCGACCAGATCAACAACGACAACAACCTGGGCTACGTCGAGCTGATCCAGGCCACCAACCCCTGCGGCGAGCAGCCGCTGCCGCCGTACGGCTGCTGCGACCTGGGGCCGATCATCCTGACGCGCTTCGTGCGCAATCCGTTCGGCTTCTCGGGCACGCCGGTGTTCGACTTCGACGCCTTCGAGCAGTCGGTGGCGACGCAGGTGCGCGCGCTCGACAACGTGCTGGACGTGACCTTCTGGCCGCTGGAGCAGCAGCGCGCCGAGTCTGCCGCCAAGCGCCGCATTGGCGTGGGCTTTACCGGCATGGGCAACACGCTGGCCATGCTGTGCAAGCGCTACGACCGCCAGGACGGGCGCGACATGGCGGTGCAGATCGCCGAGCGCATGCGCAACGCCGCCTACCGCGCATCGGTCGAGCTGGCCAAGGAAAAGGGCGCCTTCCCCAAGTTCGACGCGGACGGCTACCTGGCCAAGGGGCGCTTTGCCAGCCGCCTGCCCGAGGACATCAAGAAGGCCATCAGGAAGCACGGCATCCGCAACAGCCACCTGCTGTCCATCGCGCCCACCGGCACCGTCAGCCTGGCGTTTGCCGACAACGCCTCCAACGGAATCGAGCCACCGTTTTCCTGGACCTACACGCGCAGGAAGCGCGAGGCTGACGGCAGCAAGAGCGAGTACGTGGTCGAGGACTACGCCTGGCGCCTGTACAAGACGCTGGGCGGCGACGTGCAGCGGCTGCCCGAGTACTTCGTCAACGCCATGGAAATGTCGGCGGGCGACCACGTGGCCATGATGGAGGCGGTGCAGCCCTTCGTGGATACGGCCATCTCCAAGACCGTCAACGTGCCGGCCGACTATCCTTACGACGACTTCAAGAGCCTGTACCTGCAGGCCTGGCACTCGCATCTCAAGGGCCTGGCCACCTACCGTCCCAACAGCATCCTGGGCGCCGTGCTGGAGACCACGCCGGTCGCCGAGCAGCCCAAGGCGGCCGAGCCCGCGCCCGAGCCGGCACAGGCGGCCGACCCGATGCGCAGCGTGATCGAGAGCCGGCCCAAGGGCGGATTGCCAGCCGTGGCCGAGAAGATCGAATACTGGACGCAGGAAGGCCACAAGCGCCTGTACCTGATCGTCTCCTTTTTGCCCGTGCCCGATGGGCGCGGCGGCTACGTCGAGCGGGCCATCGAATTCTTCATGCCCGTGGGGCAGAGCGGGGAGTCGCAGCAGTGGATCACCTCCAGCATGCGCCTGTTGTCGCTGGCCGCGCGCGGCGGCTTCCTGGAGCGCGCGCTGTCGGACATGCGCAAGGTGGCCTGGGATCGCGGCCCGGTTCGCCTGGGCTCGCACCAGAAAGCCGACGGCGGCCATGTGCCGCTGTGGCACGATTCCGAGGCGGCGGCCATTGCCTATGCCATCCAGGAAATTCTGGCGCGGCGCGTGCCCGAGCCGCTGCAGCAGGTGCTGCCGCTGGATGAACCCGACGCCCCCACCGGCATGCCGCCGGCGATGGCAGGCAAGAAGTGCCACGAATGTGGCGCCCACGCCGTGATCCGCAAGGATGGGTGCGACTATTGCACCCAGTGCGGTGCCATCGGCAGCTGCGGCTGATGTCCGGCGGGGCTGGCCTCCCGTAGCTGGCCGATAGCTGCGCCCCAAGGCCCCGGCCCTGATGTATTGCAGGGCCGGGGCCTTTGCTTTTGCCTACACTGTCGCAATGCGCAAGAAAGCCAAGCTGTCGACCAAGCTGCTCGCCATGGGGCTGGTGTTCCTGGCAGTGGCTCTGGGCGCCATCGGGTTCACCCTGTGGGTCACATGGGAGCTCGAAGGTGGCGCTGCCGCGGTCAATGAGGCGGGGCGGCTGCGTATGAACATGCTGCGTATGGTGTTGGCTCGGCAGAACGAGTCTCCCAGGGAGTTCGCGCAGTCCGAACGGCGCTTCGAGGCCGGCCTGGAGCTGCTGCGCAGGGGTGATCCCACGCGTCCGCTGTTCGTCCCTTGGAGCGCGGACACGCGCGAGCGCTATCGCAGTATCAACGTTCAGTGGCAGCGCATCAGGCAGGAATGGCAGCAGCCGAAGGTGGATGAGAGCGCAGCGGTGGTCATGGCCCGAAGCGATGCCTTTGTGCAGGAACTCGATGGTTTCGCGCAGTCCATCGAGCTGCAGATCATGCGCTGGACGGCCGTGCTGCACCTGTTCCACCTGTTCCTCGTGGCGCTGACCATAGGCGCGGCCGTGGCGTTCGTGGCGCTGAGCTACTGGCTGGTGCTGCGCCCGGTGGAGCAGTTGCAGCAGGCGCTGGCGCGGGTGCGCCAGGGGCAGCTGGGAACGCGCCTGAAGGTCGAGACCGACGACGAGTTTGGCCAGTTGGCAGCAGGCTTCAACCTGATGGCCCACACGCTGCAGTCCTCGCACCAGGACCTGGAACGCAAAGTGCGCGAGCAGACGGCCAGCGTGCAGGAGCAGAACCAGCGCCTGTCGGCCCTGTACGCCGTGAGCGCGCTGGCGGCCGACGCTGCCAGCCTGGACGAGCTGGCCCAGGGGTTCGCGCGCCAGATTCGCCAGGTGGCCGGCAGCGACGCGTCGGCCGTACGCTGGTCTGATGAAGCCAACCGCTGCTACGTGCTGCTGGCCAGCGATGGTCTGCCGCGCGCCCTGGCCGAGCAAGAGCATTGCCTGGACGCTGGCGCCTGCGAATGCGGGCCGCCACGCGAGCAGGCGCGCATGCGCGTGATTCCGATCATTCCTGCAGGCGGCATGCAGCTGCCGCACTGCCGGGAAGAAGGGTTCGAGACTGTGGTCAGCATTCCCATCGAGCTGCATCAGCGTGTGCTGGGCGAGGTGACCTTGTTGTACCGTAGCGCGCTGGTCATGTCGGAAGAAATGCGTGAACTGCTGGCCACCATGGCGCACCACCTGGCCAGCTCGATGGAGAGCCTGCGCGCCAGCGCGCTGGAGCGCGAGGCCGCCGTGGCGCAGGAGCGCAGCCTGATCGCGCGCGAGCTGCACGACTCGATCGCCCAGTCGCTGGCGTTCCTGAAGATCCAGACCCAGTTGCTGCGCGACGCCGTCGGCAAGGGCAATACCGAGGCGCGCGACCGCAGTATGGCCGAGCTGGACGTGGGCGTGCGCGAGTGCTACGCCGACGTGCGCGAACTGCTGGTGCACTTTCGCACCCGCACCAAGGACGAGGACATAGAGGCCGCGCTGCACGCCACGCTCTCCAAGTTCGAGCACCAGACAGGGATGCAGACCCAGCTGGCCATGACCGGACGCGGCGCGCCGCTGCCCCCCGATATCCAGATCCAGGTACTGCACATCGTGCAGGAGGCGCTCTCGAACGTGCGCAAGCACGCCAGCGCGCGCAAGGTGCAACTGCTTGTCGAGCGCCATCCGCATTGGCGCTTCGAGGTGCGTGACGACGGCCAGGGCTTCGATCCGCAGGAGGTGCCACCTGATTCGCTGCACGTGGGCCTGGGCATCATGCGCGAGCGCGCCCAGCGCATTGGCGCACGCCTGGAAATCCGCTCGCGCCCGGACGGACAGCAAGGCACCAGCGTGGTGGTGGAGCTGCCCATGGCAGACCTGCAAGAAATCCCCACGCTTGCCGAACAAGAGACTGTATGAATCCAGCCATTACCCTGTTCCTCGTCGACGACCATACGCTGCTGCGCCGCGGGCTTGTGGCGCTGCTGTCGCAGCAGCCCGATCTGCGCGTGGTGGGCGAGGCCGGCGACGCCGCTGAGGCGCTGCGCCTGCTGCCCACGCTGAACCCGCAGGTCATCCTGCTGGACAACCATCTGCCCGGCGTGCGCGGCGTGGATGCGATTGCCGGGTTGCGCGAGGTGTCGCCCGGCAGCCGAGTGTTGATGCTGACCGTGAGCGAGGACGGCGCCGACCTGGCTGCGGCGCTGCGCCATGGTGCGCAGGGCTACCTGCTCAAGACGATAGACGGGGAGTTGCTGGCCGAGGCCATCCGGCGCGCCGCGCGCGGCGAGCCGGTGGTCAGCCCGGAAATGATGGGCAAGTTGGTGGCGGCCTTCCAGACCCAGGGGGCGCCCGCGCCGGCAGCTTCCGCCGAGCTTGAGGCAGAGCCGCTGGGGGCGGCATCCCCGCTTTCGCCGCGCGAAGAGGATGTGCTGCGCGAGATTGCCCGGGGCGCCAGCAACAAGGAGATCGCCCGTACGCTGGATATCGCCGAAACCACGGTGAAGATCCACGTGCAGCACATCCTGCGCAAGCTGGGGCTGACGTCGCGCGTGCAGGCAGCGGTGTATGCATCGGACCGGCAGCGCAGCGACGTTGCCTGAGAGCGTAAGCGTGTTCTGCGGCGGTGCAGACCTTTGTGTTCGGGTTTTGTGCTTCTGAAAAAATAGCTGCTTACCCTTTGAAAATAAGGGCTAGGTTCGAAAAATACTATAAATTCAATTCATTCTTCGTACCCCCCCAGTTGCATTGCATCCACCACCCAGGAGACAACAGCATGCAGTTCCATCGATTCTTGCGGTTTTCCAGGCTTTCCCACGCGGGTGCTGCAGCTGGCGTTGCCGCAGCCGTTGCCGCCCTGTCGGGCTGCGCGGGAATGGGAGCTGGGGCACATGCGCCGGGTGTGGCCGTTTCCGACGCGGTCATTGCCCGCCAGCGGCACAATCTGGCTGCGCAAACGGCGGGCCAGGGCTATGGGCCGCAGGCCCCGCGTGATCTGGACCTGGCCGGCGGCGAAAACCCCATCACCTTTGGCATGGCCCCGGCGCACACGGCGATGAACCTGTGCAACATCCACATGCATTACAACGCCGAGCACAAGGGTGGCGAATTCACCCAGTATGCGGGCAACGGTGACGGCGCGGGCTTTGGTACCGGCTACCGCTACACCGGCGGCCTGGCCCCGGACGAACTGGCCTGGCAGGGGGCTGGTGTATGCCCCGGTGCGCATGGCGGCATCGTGCCGGGTGACACCATCGAAGTGCATTACGTCTACTCCACGGCCGGGGTCGCACCGGGGCCGACCCTGGGCGCCTGCCTGAATGCGGCCACGCACAACCCGCAGTTGCGGGTGCAGGCGCAGGTGCTGGTGGTCGTCAACGACCGGCGGGCATACGACTTTCGTGCCCTGACGCGCCATGCTGCGGTGGGCGGTTACGTGCAGGCTCCAGGGATGCTGCAGGACACGGGCACGCCCATCGAGTACCGGGGTTCGACGACCGGCCCGGCGTACAACGAAAAGGGCTCGCCCCTGCAAGTGACCTGGAGCGTGCGCCCCCGGGTGGCCAAGGTCGATATCGCCTCGCTGGGTGCCTGGTGCCAGGGCAATGTGTACCAGGAGGAGCACGCCCACGGCGTGCGCAACCTGGTGGCTAACCCCCAGCTGCTTGCTCCTTTGGGGCGTTGAATGCCTCCCCTCGGTCTTCTGGCACTCAGGGCCAGGCCGGGTTTGACTTTGCGCGTGCCGGCGGTGTCTTGATTGGGGTCAATAAACGCAGCAAATGGCGCCGGGCTGCACGCATGGCGCCACGCCTTGTGGCGGGGCCGGGTTGTCCGTAGTTCTTTGGTAGTAGTTCCAGGGGCGATCCCATCGTTCTTCTGCCGCTCGCACAGCCTTCCAGCGAAGGATGGGCGACCTAGGGTTTTTACGGGAGGATCAACCACATCTCCACTTCCGTAAAAAGAATCCCATGGCCAACCCGTCACAACAGGCGGCTTCCGACCCCAAGCGTTCCTATCAGGCCTGGTCCGTGCTCGCCGTCAGCACCCTGGCCTTCACCGTCTGCTTCATGGTGTGGATGATGTTCGGCATCATCGGCATCCCGATCAAGAAGATGCTGAACCTCAACGCCACTGAGTTCGGCTTGCTTACGGCCATGCCGGTGCTCACCGGCTCGCTGGTGCGGGTGCCGCTGGGCATCTGGACCGACAGGTACGGCGGGCGCATCGTGATGACGGTGCTGCTGGCCGTCACCGTGCCCGCCATCTGGGCCATGGGCTACGCCACCGCGTACTGGCACTTCCTCGTGATCGGCCTGTTCGTGGGGCTGGCCGGGGGCGCGTTCTCGGTGGGCACGCCCTACGTGGCGCGCTGGTTCCCCAAGGAGCGCCAGGGCATGGCCATGGGTGTGTATGGCGCGGGCAACTCGGGCGCGGCGGTGAACAAGTTCGTCGCGCCGGTGATCCTCGTGGCCTTCGGATGGGCCGCCGTGCCGCACGTGTACGCGGCCATCATGCTGGGCACGTTGGTACTGTTCTGGCTTTTCAGCCACAGCGACCCGACGCACCTGGTGCCCAGCAACGTGAAGTTCACCGACCAGCTCCGGGCGCTCAAGGATCCGCGCGTGCTCAAGTACTGCCAGTACTACAGCATCGTGTTCGGCGGCTACGTGGCACTGAGTCTGTGGATGGTGCAGTACTACGTGGGCGAGTACGGCCTGGACATCCGCGTGGCCGCGCTGCTGGCGGCCTGCTTCTCGCTGCCCGGCGGCGTGCTGCGCGCCATCGGCGGCGTATTGAGCGACAAGTACGGCGCGCATAGCGTGACCTGGTGGGTCATGTGGGTGTGCTGGATCTGCCTGTTCCTGCTGTCGTACCCGCAAACGGATTTCACCATCCTTACCGTCGAGGGCGCGCGCACCTTCCACATCGGCCTGAACGTGTACCTGTTCACCGCGCTGATGGCCGTGCTGGGCATTGCCATGGCCTTTGGCAAGGCCAGCGTGTTCAAGTACATCAGCGACGACTATCCCGGCAACATCGGTGCCATCAGCGGCATCGTGGGCCTGGCGGGCGGCTTGGGCGGCTTCATTCTGCCCATCCTGTTCGGCCTGCTCATGGACTGGACCGGCGTGCGCTCCAGCGCCTTCATGCTGATGTACGGCGTGGTCTGGGTCTCCCTCATCTGGATGTATTTCACCGAGGTGCGCCGCACCGACGTGATGGCGCCGCAGCACGCGGCCTGAAAGGCACACCATGTCATCCCCTACCGTATCGCACGCCACGGCCCGTGCGGGCCGCACCCTTCGCATCTGGACGCCCGAGGACAAAGCGTTCTGGGAGCGCGAGGGCGAGGCCGTCGCCAAGCTCAACCTGTGGATCTCGGTGCCCGCGCTGTTCCTGGCCTTTGCCATCTGGCAGGTTTGGAGCGTGGTCGCCGTGAACCTGCCGGCGCTGGGCTTCAAGTACTCGACCAACCAGCTCTTCTGGCTGGCCGCGGCGCCCGCGCTCTCGGGCGCCACGCTGCGCATCTTCTACTCGTTCATGGTGCCGGTGTTTGGCGGGCGGCGCTGGACGGCGCTGTCCACCGCCTCGCTGCTGATTCCGGCCATCGGCATCGGCTACGCGGTGCAGGACAACACCACCAGCTACCCCACCATGCTGATTCTGGCGCTGCTGTGCGGGCTGGGCGGGGGCAACTTCAGCTCCAGCATGTCCAACATCAGCTTCTTCTTTCCCAAGGAGCGCAAGGGTTCGGCGCTGGGCGTGAATGCCGGGCTGGGCAACCTGGGCGTGTCGGTGGTGCAGTTCCTGAGCCCGCTGGTCATTACCCTGGGTATCTTCGGCATTTTCGGTGGCGACTCCCAAGTCATCGTCCGCAACGGCGAACCGCAGCACGTGTGGGCGCAAAACGCCGCCTTCATCTGGGTGCCGTGGATCGCCATCGCCTCCATCACTGCCTGGTTCGGTATGCACGATATCGCCGATGCGCGCGCCAGCTTCGCCGCACAGGCCGCCATCTTCCGGCGCAAGCACACCTGGATCATGTGCTTTCTGTACCTGGGCACTTTCGGCTCCTTCATCGGTTTTGCCGCAGGCTTTCCGCTGCTGATGAAGGCGCTGTTCCCTTCGATCAATCCGTTGGCCTATGCCTGGCTCGGACCCTTGGTCGGCGCCTTGACGCGTCCCTTCGGCGGTTGGCTGGCGGACAAGCTGGGCGGCAGCAAGGTGACGTTCTGGAACTTCGTCGTCATGGCCATCGCCGTACTGGGCGTACTGTACTTCCTGCCCAAGGGCTCCAGCGACTATGCCCTGGCCTTTGGCCCGGCAGAGGGCAGCTTTGCCGGCTTCTTCCTGATGTTCCTGGTGCTGTTCTGCACCACCGGCATCGGCAACGGCTCGACCTTTTCGATGATTCCCGTGATCTTCCTCAATCAGAAGATGCGCGAACTGCGCGACGATGACGCCGCCGCCCAGGCTCAGGCCATCAAGGACGGCAATACCGAGGGCGCCGCGGCCGTGGGCTTCGCCGGCGCGCTGGGCGCGTATGGGGGATTCTTCATTCCCAAGAGCTACGGCAGTTCGATTGCATCCACCGGCGGGCCTGAGTTCGCGCTGTGGATGTTCACGGTCTTCTATATCCTGTGCGTTGTTGTCACCTGGTGGTACTACGCGCGCAAAAAAGCCGAGATGCCTTGCTGAGCTGCGTCGTTACAACAATTTCCAAGGAGCCCCACGATGAGTCATTTTCTCGACCGTCTCACCTTCTTCGCGCAGCCGCGCGAGACTTTTTCCGATGGCCATGGCGTGACCAATGGCGAAGACCGTACTTGGGAGGATGCCTACCGCAACCGCTGGGCGCACGACAAGATCGTGCGCTCCACGCATGGCGTGAACTGCACGGGTTCGTGCTCGTGGAAGATCTACGTCAAGGGCGGTATCGTGACCTGGGAAACCCAGCAGACTGATTACCCACGCACCCGCGCCGACCTACCCAACCATGAACCGCGTGGCTGTGCTCGTGGCGCCAGCTATAGCTGGTATCTGTACAGCGCCAACCGTGTCAAATACCCCATGGTGCGTGGGCGCCTCTTGAAGCACTGGCGCGCCGCCATGGCCGTGGCCAAGAGCCCGGTGGACGCCTGGACAGCTATCGTCGAGAACGAGGCAGCGCGCCGCGAGTGGCAGAAGCAGCGCGGCCTGGGTGGTTTTGTGCGCAGCACCTGGGACGAGGTCAACCAGATGATTGCCGCGGCCAACGTCTACACCATCAAGAAGCATGGCCCGGATCGGATCATCGGTTTTTCGCCGATTCCAGCTATGTCGATGATTTCGTACGCCTCGGGGACGCGCTACCTGAACCTGATCGGCGGCGTACCGCTTTCCTTCTACGACTGGTACTGCGACCTGCCCCCGTCGTCCCCGCAAGTCTGGGGCGAGCAAACCGACGTGCCCGAGTCCGCCGATTGGTACAACTCCGGCTACATCATCGCCTGGGGTTCGAACGTGCCGCAGACACGCACGCCGGATGCCCACTTCTTTACCGAGGTGCGCTACAAGGGCACCAAGATCGTGGCCGTGACGCCTGATTACTCCGAGGTGGCCAAGCTCTCCGACCTGTGGCTGCACCCCAAGCAGGGCACCGACGCCGCCGTGGCCATGGCCATGGGCCACGTCATCCTCAAGGAGTTCTATTTCGACAAGCGCTCGGCCTACTTCGACGACTACGCGCGCCGCTACACCGACCTGCCGCTACTGGTGGTTCTGAAGGAAAAGCAGCTTGCCGACGGCCGCACCGCCATGGTGCCCGACCGCTACGTGCGCGCCAGCGACTTTGAAGGCCAACTGGGCCAGGCCAACCACCCCGACTGGAAGACGGTCGCTTACGACGTGGATGGCAAGGTGGCGCTGCCCAACGGCTCCATTGGCTTTCGCTGGGGCAAGGAAGGCCGCCCGGATGAGGGCCTGTGGAACCTGGAATCCAAGGAAGCCCAGGGCGGCAACGATGTCAAGCTCAAGCTCTCGGTGCTGGAGGACGGCGAGCAGGCGCACGAGGTGAGCGACGTTGCCTTCCCGTACTTCGGCGGTGTCGAAAATCCGCACTTCAAGGCCAACGACCAGGGCGGCGACGTGCTGGTGCGGCGCGTGCCCATCACCCATCTGGAGCTGCATGGCGACGGCGTCGCCGGCCGCGTGGCCGTGGCCACGGTGTTCGACCTGCTGGCGGCCAATTACGGCATTCATCGCGGCCTGGACGGCGAGGGCGCCGACGGTGGCTACGAAGCCGACGCGCCGTTCACTCCGGCCTGGCAGGAAAAGATCACTGGCGTGCCACGCGACCAGGTGACCACCATCGCACGCCAGTTCGCCGACAACGCCGATAAGACGCACGGCAAGTCTATGGTCATCATCGGCGCCGGCATGAACCACTGGTACCACTGCGACATGAACTACCGCAGCATCATCAACATGCTGATGCTGTGCGGCGCCATTGGCCAGAGCGGCGGCGGCTGGTCCCACTATGTGGGCCAGGAAAAGCTGCGTCCGCAGACGGGATGGACGGCGCTGGCCTTTGCGCTGGACTGGATCCGTCCGCCGCGTCAGCAAAACGGTACCAGCTTTTTCTACGCTCACACCGACCAGTGGCGCTACGAGAAGCTGGGCGTTGACGAAGTGCTTTCACCGTTGGCCGACAAGAGTGCGTACAAGGGCTCGATGATCGACTTCAACGTGCGCTCCGAGCGCATGGGCTGGCTGCCGAGCGCACCGCAGCTGCAGACGAACCCGCTGCAGGTGGTCAGGGACGCGCAGCAGCGTGGCATGGATGCCAAGGACTACGTGGTGCAGTCGCTCAAGGATGGCTCGCTCACCATGAGCTGCGAAGACCCGGACAATCCCGCCAACTGGCCGCGCAACATGTTCGTGTGGCGCTCCAACCTGCTGGGTTCCTCGGGCAAGGGCCATGAGTATTTTCTCAAGCACCTGCTGGGTACCACGCACGGCGTGCAGGGCAAGGATCTGGGGCGCGACGATGCCAAGCCAGGTGAAGTCAAGTGGCATGCCAGCGCCCCCGAAGGCAAGCTTGATCTCTTGATCACGCTCGACTTCCGCATGAGCACCACCTGCCTGTATTCCGACATCGTGCTGCCCACGGCCACCTGGTACGAGAAGAATGACCTGAACACGTCGGACATGCACCCGTTCATCCACCCGCTGTCCGCCGCCGTCGATCCGGCCTGGCAGGCGCGCAGCGACTGGGAAATCTACAAGGGTTTCGCCAAGGCTTTCAGCGAAGTCTGCGTGGGCCACCTGGGCGTGGAGAAGGAAGTCGTGCTCACCCCCATCATGCACGACACGGCGGGCGAACTGGCCCAGCCTTACGGCGTGAAGGACTGGAAGAGGGGCGAGATCGACCTGATTCCGGGTGTGACGGCGCCCACCATCACGGTGGTCGAACGTGATTACCCGAACACCTACAAGCGCTTTACGGCCCTGGGCCCGCTGATGGACAAGCTGGGCAACGGCGGCAAGGGTATCGGCTGGGACACCAAGACCGAGGTCGAGCAATTGGGCGACCTGAACGGCCGCGTGCGCGAGGAAGGCGTGACGCAGGGACGCCCGCGCATCATGAGCGACATCGACGCCACCGAAGTGGTGATGATGCTGGCGCCCGAAACCAACGGCCACGTGGCCTGCAAGGCCTGGGAGGCATTGGGCAAGCAGACTGGACGCGACCACGTGCACCTGGCGCTGCACCGCGAGGATGAAAAGATCCGCTATCGCGATATCCAGGCGCAGCCGCGCAAGATCATCTCCTCGCCCACCTGGTCGGGCCTGGAGAGCGAGAAGGTCAGCTACAACGCCTGCTACACCAACGTGCATGAGCTGATTCCATGGCGCACCCTCACGGGCCGCCAGCAGTTCTACCAGGATCATCCCTGGATGCGCGACTTTGGCGAGGCCTTCGTCAGCTACCGTCCGCCGGTCAACCTGAAGACGCTGCACGAGGTCGAGGGCAAGATGCCCAACGGCAACCCGGAGATCGCGCTGAACTTCATCACGCCGCACCAGAAATGGGGCATCCACAGCACGTACAGCGACAACCTGCACATGCTGACCCTCAACCGCGGTGGCCCGGTGATCTGGCTGTCCGAGGAGGACGCCAAGCGCGGCGGCATCGTCGACAACGACTGGGTCGAGCTGTTCAACGCCAACGGCGCGATCGCGGCGCGGGCGGTGGTCAGCCAGCGCGTGAACAGCGGCATGGTGCTGATGTACCACGCGCAGGAGAAGATCATCAACACCCCGGGGTCGGAGATCACCGGCACGCGCGGCGGCATCCACAATTCGGTGACGCGCGTGGTGCTCAAGCCCACGCACATGATCGGCGGCTACGCGCAGTACAGCTACGGCTTCAACTACTACGGCACCATCGGCACCAACCGCGACGAGTTCGTGCTGGTGCGCAAGATGCGCCGCGTGGACTGGATGGACGAAGAGGCAGGCGCCCCCGCCGCGGCCCATGCCTGACAACAAGGAGATAACACGATGAAAATACGCGCACAAATCGGCATGGTGTTGAATCTGGACAAGTGCATTGGCTGCCACACTTGTTCCGTTACCTGCAAGAACGTCTGGACCAGCCGTCCCGGCGTGGAATACGCCTGGTTCAACAATGTCGAGACCAAGCCCGGCATCGGCTACCCCAAGGAATGGGAGAACCAGGACAAGTGGAACGGTGGCTGGTCACGCCTGGCTGACGGCTCCATCGTGCCGCGCCAGGGCGGCAAGTGGAAGCTGCTGATGCGCATCTTCGCCAACCCCAACCTGCCGCAGATCGACGATTACTACGAGCCTTTCACCTTCGACTACGACCACCTGCAGTCGGCACCCGAGATGAAGGCGCCGCCCACTGCGCGCCCGCGCAGCCTGATCTCTGGCCAGCGCATGGAGAAGATCGAATGGGGGCCGAACTGGGAGGAAATCCTTGGCGGCGAATTCTCCAAGCGCAGTGCCGACGTGAACTTCGAGCAGGTGCAGAAGGAGATGTACGGCCAGTTCGAGAACACCTTCATGATGTACCTGCCGCGCCTGTGCGAGCACTGCCTGAACCCGGCGTGCGTGGCATCGTGCCCCTCGGGCTCGATCTACAAGCGCGAGGAAGACGGCATTGTGCTGATCGACCAGGACAAATGCCGCGGCTGGCGCATGTGCGTCTCGGGCTGCCCGTACAAGAAAATCTACTACAACTGGCAAACCGGCAAGGCCGAGAAGTGCATTTTCTGCTACCCGCGCATCGAGGCCGGCCAGCCGACGGTGTGCTCGGAGACCTGCGTGGGCCGCATCCGCTACCTGGGCGTGCTGCTCTATGACGCCGACCGTATCCAGGAAGCCGCCAGTGTGGAGCGCGACCGCGACCTGTACCAGGCGCAGCTCGATATCTTCCTTGATCCGAATGATCCCGAAGTGATCCGCCAGGCGCGCATCGATGGCATTCCAGACAACTGGATGGAAGCCGCGCGCAACAGCCCGGTGTACAAGATGGCGGTCGACTGGAAGATCGCATTGCCGTTGCATCCCGAGTACCGTACGCTGCCCATGGTCTGGTATGTGCCGCCACTCTCACCCATCACCTCGGCGGCCAATGCCGGCCATCTGGGCATCAATGGCGCGATTCCCGACGTCTCGCAACTGCGCATTCCCGTGCAGTACCTGGCCAACCTGCTCACCGCCGGCGATACCGGCCCCATCGTGCGCGCCCTGGAGCGCATGCTGGCCATGCGTGCCTACCAGCGCGGCGTGCACGTCGACAAGGTGGAGGACAAGGCCGTGCTGCAGCAGGTCGGCCTGTCGATGCATGACGTCGAGGATATGTACCGCGTCCTGGCCATCGCCAACTACGAGGATCGCTTCGTCATCCCGAGCACGCACCGCGAATACGCCGAGAATGCCTTCGATGTGCGCGGCGGCTGCGGCTTCTCGTTTGGCAACGGCTGCTCCGATGGTTCCTCCGACGTCAGCATCTTTGGCGCCCCGAAGAAGCGCACCATCACCATCAAGGCCAAGGTGTAGGAAGGGCGGACGCCATGTTCAAGTCCCATCCCGAATCGTTGCGTCTGACGCTGCGCGTCCTGGCGCGGCTGCTGGGTTACCCCGACGACGCGCTGCGTACGCAGCTACCCGACTTGCTCGATGCCTTGAAGCTGGAGCAGGCGCTGCCGGCCGCGCGCCAGCGCGAGCTGGAGGCGCTGTGCCAGCAGCTCGCGACCATGGATCCTTACGAGGTGCAGGCGCGTTACGTCGATACCTTCGATCGTGGCCGCCAGACCTCGCTGCACCTGTTTGAGCATGTGCATGGGGATTCGCGCGACCGTGGGCCTGCGCTGGTCAACTTGACGCAGACCTACGAAAAAGCCGGTCTGCAGCTTTCCGCGCAGGAAATGCCCGACCACCTGGGCGTGGTACTGGAATTCGCCTCCACCCAGCCGCCGCAGGTGGCGCGCGAGTTCCTGGCCGAGATGGCGCACATCCTCAACGCCATGTTCACGGCGCTGGTCGATCGCGGCAACCCTTATGCAAGCGTGATCGCTGCCGTACTTGAGGCTGCAGGCCAGCGCGCGCAAGCCGTGACTATCGCCCCCGAACCCGAAATGGACGAATTGTGGGAAGAGCCCCCGGCCTTTGACGGCTGCAGCCTGCAGGGGCAGAACCGCCCCGGCCAGCCCAAACCCATGACCATCGTGCGTAAGGCGCACAACACAAACAATCAAGGAGCATCGGTATGACCACCTGGATCAACACCCTGCTGTTCGGCATCTATCCCTATATCTGCCTGGCAGTATTTTTCATCGGCAGCTGGATCCGCTTCGACCGCGATCAGTACACTTGGAAGAGCGATTCCTCGCAGCTGCTGCGGCACGGCAGCTTGCGCTGGGGCAGCAACCTGTTCCATATCGGTGTGCTGTTCCTGTTCTTCGGCCATAGCGTCGGCATGCTGACGCCGCACTTCCTGTACGAGCACTTCATCGGCGCTGGCGCCAAGCAATTGCTGGCCATGATCTCCGGCGGCATTGCCGGCGCCATGGCCTTCATCGGCGTGTCCATGCTGCTGCATCGGCGCTTGTCGGATCCGCGCATCCGCGTCAACTCCAAGACCAGCGACATCGCCCTGCTGTGGATTCTGTGGGCGCAACTGGCGCTGGGATTGGCGACCATTCCGCTGTCGGCGCACCACCTGGATGGCTCCATGATGATGCTGCTGGCCGAATGGGCGCAGCGCATCGTTACCTTCCGTACGGGCGCCGTGGAACTGCTGGCGCCGGCCGGCTGGATCTTCAAGACCCACATGTTCCTGGGCATGACGGTGTTCCTGATCTTTCCCTTCACCCGCCTGGTGCACGTGTGGAGCGGCTTCGGCACCCTGGCCTACGCCCTGCGCCCCTACCAGGTGGTGCGTGCGCGCCGGCTCAACGTGCCTGCCGACCAGAACCAGCCTGACAACAGCCGCCGCGCGGCCTGAGGCGAAGGGAGCAAGCCGTGTCTACTTCCAGTCGTTGCGAATCGGGCACCTGCGGCTGCGCCGCAGAGGCCTTGCCGGTAGCCAGCATCAACGGCGTGCCGCTGCACGCCAGCGGCGAACACCTGCCTCAGGAAGTGCTGCGCCAGCGCGCCTGTACCGAGCTGCTGCGCCAGCAGGCGCAGCAGCAGGGGCTGCTGGCGGCCAGCGACCAGCCGGGCCTGGATGGTGCCACCAGCGTTGAGGCGTCGCAGGCCATCGAGCACTTGCTCGAGCGTGAGCTGCAGGTGCCTGAACCCTCTGACGAAGCCTGCCGGCGCTACTACGCGGCCACCCCTGCGCTGCACAGCCAGGGCGAGCGCGCGCGTCTGCGCCACGTGCTGTTTGCCGTGACGCCGGGCGTGGACGTGAAGCTGCTGCGCCAGCGTGCCGAGGGCGTACTGCTCGACCTGCGCTGCGCCAACGACGGCGGTGTGCGCTTCGCCGAGGCTGCAAGCAAGTGGTCCAACTGCCCCAGCGGGCAGCAGGGAGGCGATCTGGGTTGGCTGGCGCAGGACGACTGCGCCCCAGAGTTTGCACGCGAGGTTTTCGGCAAATCCGAGATCGGCGTACTGTCGCGCCTAGTGCACAGCCGTTTCGGCCTGCACGTGGTCGAGGTATACGGGCGCGAGCCGGGCCGCCCAGTGGCCTTCGAGGAAGTACGCGCCTCGGTCGCCCTGATGCTGCGCCAGCAGACCTGGGTGAACGCCCTGCGCCAGTATCTGCAATTGCTGGCGGGCAGCGCGCAGATCGAAGGCGTGGACATGGACGCGGCCGACACGCCGTTGGTGCAGTAGCGCGCGGCGCAGCAGGGGAGGCCGCCGGACATGCCCGACGACGAACTTCTGCAGCGCCTGCAGCGCTTTCGGCGGGAAGCATTTCCGCTGTACCGCGAGCAGTTCCAGGCGCTGGTACAGCAGGGGCAGCACCCCACCATCCTGTTCATAGGCTGCTCGGACTCGCGCCTGGTGCCCTACCTACTGACGGGCGCCGGGCCGGGCGAGCTGTTTCTGGTGCGCAATGTCGGCGCGTTCGTGCCGCCGTACGACGGCTCCTACGGCCACCATGGGACGGCGGCGGCCATCGAGTTTGCCGTGCTCAACCTCAACGTCAGCCGCATCGTGGTGTGCGGGCACAGCCACTGCGGCGCTATCAAGGCCATGTATGGCGACACTCCCCCCGAAGCGCAGAACTTGGCGCGCTGGCTCGATCTGGGGCGCGAAGCGGTGCTGCCCGTGCAGCCCTGCGAAGAGGCGCTGCGGCGCACCGAGCAGCGCGCCGTGGTGCTGCAACTCGAACGCTTGATGGACTACCCCATGGTGCGCCGCCGCGTGCAGGAAGGGCATCTGACCCTGCACGGCTGGCATTACGTGATCGAGGACGGCGAGGTACACGTCTTCGACGTCGAGACCGGCGGCTTTGTGGCGGCCGAGCAAGCCCGCAGCAGCGGCACAGGCTCGTATCCGCCCTATGTCGAGCATGACGGCCAGATATTGCTGGACGACTGACGCATCTGCGCAGCCTCGGATTGGGGGCCGACGATTGCCAGGCGCCTGCCTGCAGTCGCCTGGCCTCTACAAGACGCATACACCATGACCCTGCTTTCCACCTCCATGGCCGAACTCGCGGCAGCCCTGCTGCAGGCGCGCCAGACCGTGCTGCCCAAGCGCCTGGGCCAGCCCGGGCCCAGCGCTGCGCAACTGCGGGCTATCCTGGCCGCGGCTGCTCATGCGCCCGATCATGGCTGCCTGCTGCCGTGGCGCTTTGTTCTGGTGCCCGAGGCAGCGCGTGCGGCGCTGGGCGACGCGTTTGCGCAAGCCTTGCGCGAGCGCGACCCCCAGGCCACGGCAGCGCAGCAGGAACAGGCCAGGGAAAAAGCCTTCCGCGCGCCGTTGCTGTTGCTGCTGGTCGTGGATGAGCGAGGCGGAGACGCGGCCATACCGCCGGGCGAACGCCTGCTGTCGGCAGGGTGCGCGGTGCAGAACCTGCTGCTCATGGCGACGGCGCTGGGTTTTGGCTCGGCGCTGACCAGCGGCAAGGCCCTGCAGTCCCAGGTGCTGCGCGGTTTGTTTGCGCTGGGCGAGGGCGAGCGCGCGCAATGCTTCGTCAGCGTCGGAACGGTGCAGGCGCGCAAGAGCGCACGCCTGCGCCCGGGCGTGGCGCAGTACGTTGCAACCCTGGTACCCGGACAGGGCGTACTGCCTTTCGAACAATAGACACAATTGCACAACCATGAAATCTGAAATCAACCACTTTGACGACTTGCTGCGCACCGCCAGGTTCTTGCCTGAGCGCCAGCGGTTGCTGTTCGTCTTTGCCAGTGTCGAGCTGCCTCCGGACGCCACGCCCGAGCAGCGTACGCGCTTTGAACAGGGCGACGGTGGGGCGCTGGTGCCGATGATGTGTGTGGACAAGCTGCCCGATGAGTTGGAGACGTTCGACGATTTCCTGCGCGAATCCACGCAGTTCGAGCTACCCGGCCAGCCCTGGCGCCTGGTTTTTTCCGCGGCGCTGGCAGGTACGCCGGGCGAGGCGCCATCGGATGCGGCCGTGGACGCGGCACTTGCACGCATGGTCGAGTCGGTGAAAACCGGCGCGTTCGACGCCTACCTGGCGTTCAACCGTGAAGGCGTGCCGGTGCAGCTGGGCTGACACAGCGCCCTGGCGCATGCACTCAGCAGACGCATGAATTTCAACCTCCCGCAGGCAGATATGGCCTAATAGCGGGTTTTCACTCACTTATCTCAGGAGCCATCATGGGCAATAAGATCGTTACCGAAGCCGACCGCAAGCGCAGCCCCCGTCCCACCCCGATGCCCGGCATGCCCGTGGCCACCGGCGGACGCGGCCAGCGTGTCAGCCTGGAGCGCGGCGTCGCGACGCGCAGCAAGAAGAACCCTGGCAAGCGCCCTTCCAAGGGTGGCTGATCGCAAGGCGTCTTGCGGACAACACGCAAAAAGGGAACGTAGCGCTACGTTCCCTTTTTGCTTTCAGGTGCCCCGCATGGCGGGCACTGCCGGTGTATGGCTGGCTGGACGAAGACGCCAGCTCTTGCCGGCTTCAGGCCGCTGCGGAGGCTCCCGCCGCCTGTAGCGTGGTGCGGCGCACACCAGCCTGGTGATCCTGCAATTTATCCTTGTGGCGCACGACCACGCGGTCGAGCTTGTCCATCAGGTCATCGACGGCGGCGTACAGGTCGAAATGGGTGCTTTCGACGAACAGGTCATTTCCTTTCACACGCAGGCTGCATTCGGCGCGTTGCCGCTTTTCCTTTTCTTTCTGCTTTTCTACGGTCAGTAGCACCTTGATGTCTACCACCTGATCGAAATGCCGGGTGATGCGTTCCAACTTGGACGTTACGTAGCTGCGCAGGGCAGGGGTCACTTCAAGGTGATGGCCGCTGATCGTCAAGTTCATACAAAGGTCTCCTGTGAAACACAGTTGCGGGAAGCGGCCCCGCATCGATGCGGGGCTGGGGTGAACTCGAATGCATTCGGTGCTGGTTTCACTATGCGCCCGCCCCGTGGGAAAAGCAACGCGAATCCGGGTGGATTGCACGGGATATGTCGGCAAGGTGCCGGGGCGCGGAAAAAGCTGCACAATTGACGGATTCCGGCGCGGTTCGCCTGCTCCGTGCCGGCCGCCAGGCCCGTCGCTAGAATTTCCCCCTTGGCAACCACACTGCCAACCGCGTCCACGCGATTCCCGCCTTCCCCGTCTTCTCCTTGCCGCCTTGCCCATCACCGCCATGACCTTGCCCAGTTCTTCCGCATTGCACACCTCTGCCCTGACGTCGCTGCCGCTGCTGGCGCGCGGCAAGGTGCGCGACAACTACGCCGTGGGCGAGAACCGCATCCTGATGGTGGCCAGCGACCGCCTTTCGGCGTTTGACGTGATCATGGGGGAGCCGATTCCCGGTAAGGGGGAACTGCTGACGCAGATGGCCTTGTTCTGGTTCGACAAGCTCGGCCACATCGTGCCCAACCACCTGACGGGCGAGGCGCCCGAGAGCGTGGTTACGTCCGCTGAAGTGCCCCAGGTGCGCGGGCGCTCCATGCTCGTCAAGCGGCTCAAGCCGATTGCGGTCGAGGCTGTGGTGCGCGGCTACCTGGCAGGCAGCGGCTGGAAGGAATACCAGGCAACGCAATCGGTATGCGGTGTGCCGCTGCCCGCCGGCCTGACCAATGCCGCGAAGCTGCCTGCGCCCATTTACACGCCTGCTGCCAAGGCGGCGATGGGCGAGCACGACGAGAACATCACCTTCGAGCGCACGGTCGAGATGATCGGCGCGCAGCTGGCCGGCAGGATCCGCGACATCAGCATCGCGCTGTACCAGGCAGCAGCCGACATTGCCCTGGCCAAGGGCATGATCATTGCCGACACCAAGTTCGAATTCGGCCTGACCGATGCGGGTGAACTGGTGCTGATGGACGAGGTGCTGACGCCCGACAGCTCGCGCTACTGGCCTGTGGAGGGCTATGCCGACGCGCTGGCGCGGGGCGAGAACCCGCCCAGCTACGACAAGCAGTTCGTGCGCGACTGGCTGGAGCAGGCGCAGGTGGCCGGCAAGCCCTGGGACAAGACCGCCCCGGCGCCGCGCCTGCCGCGCGAGGTGATCGAGAAAACCGCCGCCAAGTACCGAGAGGCGCTGGAGCGCCTGACGGCCTGACTGCCCGGCCGGCGCGGCCTGCGCCGCGCCGCTACTGCGTAGGGAGCCGCTGTGGCGCTTGCGGCGCCGTGCCGCGCTGCGCAGCCACGAAATGCAGCAGGGGCTTGCCCTGCGCATCGCGCAGCTCCAGCTGCCGGCCGTGCTGCCAGAAGGACGCCACCGCCTGCAGGCGTTGCAGATAGGCGGCCTCGCTGGCGCCCGTGTCCAGGCACAGGCGTAGCGACGTGCTCAGCGCCTGCAGGCGCAGCCGGCCCCCGTCGTGCGTGTACCGGGCAACGAAACGATTGCAGCCGCCGGAGCCGCTGGCGCGGCCGTCTGCGCCGTGCAGCACCAGGTGCGCGGGGGCGGCGCCGGCCGCTGGGGGCGTGGGCGGGGCGGTGTCCGCCATGTCCTGCAGCAGCCAATAGGTCTGCAGCAGCGGGACGGAGGCCTGTGCCGTTGCAGCCAGCGCAGCCACCGGGGCGAGTACCGGATCGACGTGGCGAAATTCCGGCGTTACCAGCACTTGGTGCACGGCTGGTGTGTCCAGCAGCAGCCGGCCTTGCCGCGCGACCTGGGCGCGCACCTCATAGCGGCCGTGCGGGCGGATGTCCGCCTGCCGGTAGGGCAGGCGCAGCGCGTAGGGCGGCGGTCCGGGCGCATCGATGTGCTGGCGCGCCAGTACCAGCGGAGGCTGGCCCTGGTCGGTGGTGTCCAGCAGGACGGCGTCGAATTCGGCGTCTGGCGGCACGTACTGCCGCTGGCGGGCGATGGCGCTGCCGGTGACGAATGCATCGGGCGCGGGAGCCGAGGCGCACCCGGCCAGCCAGAGCGCGAGCACGAGCGGCCACCAGCCCCGGCGCGGCATGTGCTGCTCAATTCAACTCAGCACCACGCTCGACAGGCGCCGGCGGTACGCGGCCACCACGGGATCTTCGGGGGGGATCTGCCCCTCGGCGACCTTGGCCTTGGGCGGCTCGATGATTTCCAGGATCGAGACGTAGGTCTTGCGCGCCGCCTCGTCGTTCCAGGCCTTGTCGCGCATCAGGATTTCCAGCAGCTCGTCCATCGCCTCCTGCCAGCGCTGGCTGTTCATGAGCCAGCGGGCACGGGCGAAGCGCGTGTCGAAGTCGCGCTTGTTGGCCGAAATTTTTGATTCAAACTGGCCTCCAGCGTCCGTCCCATAAGCGCTGACAGCTACAAAATCAATGGCATTCATCCAGTCTTGCAGAGCGCCCAGGCGCCGCGATCCCGCGGCCTTGGCGATGACCGGGGCGAAGGCGACCTTGGCGTCGTCGTTGTGGCCCAGCTGCAGCAGCAGCTTGACGTAGTCGAAGCGCGCGTCGTCGTTCGCCGGGTCGGTGGCCACGGCGTGCTGCAGCTTCTCCAGGGCGTTTTCGGGGTTGCCCTCGGCCAGCGCGTCCTGGGCCTGGGTCTGCTCCTGCTCGGCCTGTGCTTCTTCGGCGCTGGGCAGGTGCTTGTCGAGGAAGGCGCGCAGCTGCCCCTCGGGCTGGGCGCCCATGAAGCCGTCCACCGGCTGGCCGTCCACCATCAGCACGCAGGTCGGGATGCTGCGTACGCCGAACATGGCGGCCAGCTGCTGCTCCTGGTCGGAGTCGATCTTGGCCAGCTTGAAGCGGCCGGCGTATTCGGCCTCCAGCTTTTCCAGCAACGGGCCAAGGGTCTTGCACGGGCCGCACCAGGGGGCCCAGAAGTCCACCAGCACGGGCACTTGCATCGAGGCTGCAATCACCTCGGCTTCGAAATTTTCTACGGTGATGTCCATGTCCAATCCTGGAGGGTGTCGGTCGATGGCGAGGATTGTCCCGTACTTTGCCCGTCCGTCGATGTAGTAGCCGGCTATTACCCACGGCCGGCAGTGGCTGACCACAATGGCCAGCACTGCAACCAATCCAAGGAGACACGGCAATGGCAGCCAAGAAGATTCTGATGATGTGCGGCGACTACTGCGAGGACTACGAAACCATGGTGCCGTTCCAGCTGTTGCTGGCTGTGGGCCATACGGTGCATGCCGTTTGCCCGGGCAAGCAGGCGGGCGAGCAGATCAAGACGGCGATCCACGACTTCGAGGGCGCGCAGACCTACAGCGAGAAGCCGGGCCACAACTTCACCCTCAACGCCAGTTTTGCCGACGTGCGCGCGCAGGACTACGACGCGCTGGTCATCCCCGGCGGCCGTGGCCCCGAGTACCTGCGCAACGACGCGGCGGTATGTGCCGCCGTGCGCCACTTCTTCGATGCGGGCAAGCCGGTGGCGGCGGTCTGCCATGGCGCCCAGTTGCTGGCCGGCGCTGGCGTGCTCAAGGGCCGTGCCTGCTCGGCCTACCCGGCTTGCCGCGCCGAGGTGGAGCTGGCCGGCGGCAGCTACGTCGAGATCGCCGTGGACCAGGCACATACCCAGGGCAACCTGGTCAGCGCCCCGGCTTGGCCCGCGCACCCGGCGTGGATGGCGCAGTTCCTGGCGCTGCTGGGCACGCGCATCGAGCTGTGACGCCGCGCTCTTGACGATCCCGCCGGCGGGCCGCACCATGGCCCGCCATCGTCTTCGTGCAGGATTGCCCCATGTGCCAGGTCTTCATCAGCGCCGACCCCCAGCTCTACGCCAGCCGCGCCCGCTCGCTGCGGCTGCACGGCGTGGCCACCAGCATCCGGCTGGAGAACATGTTCTGGCAGGTGCTCGAAGAGATTGCCGCGCGCGATGGATTCAGCGTGCCGCAGCTGTGCACCCGGCTGTACGACGAGCTGGTGGCCGAGCACGGTGTGGTGGACAACTTCGCTTCCTTCCTGCGCGTGTGCTGCACGCGCTACCTGGCGCTGCAGCTGTCGGGCGACATCACCCAGGATGTGCGCGTGCCGATACGTTCCATTACCTTGGGCGCAGCCATGCTGACGCATTGAAAGCCAAGAAAGTAAAATTGCGGGTTTCTCCCAGCATGCGCTCCGCGCGCCCCACACATGAACCCGATACAGATTGGCGTGGTCATGGGCTCTTCCAGCGACTGGGAGACCATGCAGCACGCCGTGGCCATTCTTGAGCAGTTCGGCGTCGCCCACGAGGCGCGCGTCGTCTCCGCGCACCGCATGCCCGACGATATGTTCGCCTACGCCGAAGCCGCTGCCGGCCGGGGTCTGCAGGCCATCATCGCCGGCGCCGGCGGCGCCGCCCACCTGCCCGGCATGATCGCGGCCAAGACGGAGGTGCCCGTGCTGGGTGTGCCGGTGGCCAGCCGCCACCTGCAGGGCGTCGATTCGCTGCACTCCATCGTGCAGATGCCCAAGGGCGTGCCTGTGGCCACCTTCGCCATCGGCGCGGCCGGCGCGGCCAACGCGGCGCTGTTCGCCGTGGCCCTGCTGGCCAGTCACGACCCTGCGTTGCGCGAGCGGCTGCAGGCCTTCCGCGCCGAGCAGACTGCCGCCGCGCGCGCCATGACCTTGCCCCCGGCGGCCGCATGAGCGGCGCCGGCGTCATCCTGCCCGGCGCCACGCTGGGCGTGTTGGGCGGCGGTCAGCTGGGCCGCATGTTCGCCCATGCGGCCCAGGCCATGGGCTACGCCACCGCCGTGCTGGACAACGATGCATCCAGCCCCGCCGGCCTGATCAGCCAGCACCATGTGCGTACCGGCTACGAGGATCCGCAGGGCCTGGCCGAGCTGGCTTGCCTGTGCGCGGCCGTGACGACCGAATTCGAGAACGTCCCGGCCGCCGCCCTGGATCGCCTGGCGGCCAGCCTGCCGGTGGCCCCGGCGGGCCGCTGCGTGGCCATTGCGCAGGATCGCGCCGCAGAGAAGGCGCACTTCGTGCGCTGCGGCGTGCCGGTGGCGCCGCACGCTGTTATCGCCAGCGCCGAGGATCTGGCGGGCGTGGATGCGCAGCTCCTGCCCGGCATCCTGAAGACCGCGCGCATGGGCTACGACGGCAAGGGCCAGGTGCGCGTGGCCACGGCGGCCGAACTGGCCGGTGCCTGGCGGCAACTGGGCGGCGTGCCCTGTGTGCTCGAAAAAATGCTGCCGCTGGCGCACGAATGTTCGGTCATCGTCGCGCGCGGGCGCGACGGCGCCATGGTGCACCTGCCGGTGCAGCGCAACCTGCATCGTGGCGGCATCCTGGCGGTGACCGAGGTTTATCAAGGAAACTTGCCTCAAACACAGATAGATAAAGCGCTGACAGCTGCAAAATCGGTAGCTGACGGGCTCGACTACGTCGGCGTGCTGTGCGTCGAATTCTTCGTGCTGGCGGATGGCGCCCTGGTGGTCAACGAGATCGCCCCGCGTCCGCACAACAGCGGCCACTACAGCCAGAATGCCTGCGATGTCTCGCAGTTCGAGCTACAGGTGCGCGCCATGACTGGCCTGCCGCTGGTGCAGCCGCGCCTGCACAGCCCGGCCATCATGCTCAACCTGCTGGGCGATCTGTGGTTCGGCGCAGGCGGGGGCGCGCCCGCCACGCCTGCCTGGGACGAGGTGCTGCGCCTGCCCGGCTGCCACTTGCACCTGTACGGCAAGGCAGAGCCCAAGCCCGGACGCAAGATGGGCCACCTGAACGTGACCGGCGCCACGCCCGAGGCGGTGCGCGCCACCGCGCTGCGGGCCGCCGCGGTTCTGGGCATTGCCCCGTTCTAGAGGGGACGCCATGATCCTCGATGGCCATCTGGAGGCGTCGCAGCAGGCTGCGGCTGCGGCGCTGGCGCGCGGCGAATTGCTGGGCTTGCCGACCGAAACGGTCTACGGCCTGGCGGCCGATGCCGACAACGACGCCGCCGTGGCGCAGATCTTTGCCGCCAAGGGCCGACCGGCCGACCACCCGCTGATCGTCCACGTGGCCGACGCCGGCGCCATCACCCGCTACGCGCGCGAGGTGCCGCTGTTCGCCCAGCGGCTCATCGACGCCTTCTGGCCCGGCCCGCTCACGGTGATCCTGCCGCGCCTGCCCGGTGCGGCGTGCGCCGCCACCGGCGGGCAGGACAGCGTGGGCCTGCGCTGCCCGGCGCACCCCGTGGCGCACGCCGTGCTGCAGGCCTGCCAGCGGCTGGAGCGCCCCATTCACGGCCTGGCCGCGCCCAGTGCCAACCGCTTCGGCCGCATCAGTCCGACCAGCGCGGCCCACGTGGCGCAGGAGCTGGGCATGCAGCTGCTGGTGCTCGATGGTGGCACTTGCGCCGTGGGCATCGAATCGACCATCGTCGACTGCACCCGTGGCCAGCCCGTGCTGCTGCGCCCTGGTGGCATTGCCCGCGCCGACGTGGAGCGTGTGTGCGGCCAGCGGGTGCTGTCGCCCGGCGAACTGGCGACGAATACCCCCCGGGCGTCCGGCACGCTGCTGGCGCACTACGCGCCCACGGCGCGCGTGCGCCTGATGCCAGCGGCGCAGCTGCAGGCCGGCTTGGACGTATTGGGCGCGGACGCGGCGCACATTGCCGTGTACGCACGTGCCGCGCTCAAGAGCGCGTCCCGGCGCGTGCTGCTGCGCCGCATGCCGTTGGCTGCGGATGCCGCCGCGCGCGAATTGTTTGCCGCGCTACGCGATCTGGACGATGCCGGCGTCAAGCTGATCTGGGTCGAGACGCCGCCCGACACTCCCGACTGGGAGGGCGTGCGCGACCGCTTGCAGCGCGCCGCCGCCGCTGAATGACTCCGGTACCACGTACACTCTTGCCCAATTTTTGGAGAAAACCATGGCAGCACATTGGATGCGTCGCAGTTTCCTGGCCGTCGCCTGCGCCTCGGCAGCACTGCTCGCGGCCTGCGGTTCCAGCACCACCGAATCGGCGTTCACCCCCACGCGGCTGGTCAGCTTTGGCGATGCCACGGCCGACGTGGGCCAGCAAGGCGCGCTTTATACCGTCAACAACGGCAGCATCAACAACTGGATCTTGCAGATCGCTTCGCTCTACGGCCTGAGCCTGAAGCCGGTGTCCGCCGGTGGCATGGGTTACGCCCAGGGCAACGCCCGCGTGCTGGCCACGCCCGACGCGGCGGGCGGCAGCGCGCCCACGCTGGCGCAGCAGATCGACAGCTTTGTGGCCAGCCAGCAGTTTGGCGACGGCGACCTCGTCATGCTGAGCATTGGGGTGAGCGACATCGTCGCTGGCATGATGGCTGTGCGCGCCGGCACGCAGAGCGAGGATCAGTTCGTGGCCGCTGCCACGCAGGCCGGCAAGGATCTGGCTACCCAGGTGCGCCGCTTGACGCAGGCTGGGGCCCAGCACATCCTGCTGACCGGCACCTACGACCTGAGCCGCACGCCCTGGGGCAAGGAGATCCAGCAGGAGTCGCTGCTCAGCCGCGCCAGCACCAGCTTCAACAACGCGCTGCTGGTGAACATCACCGACCTGTCCAAGAACGTGCTGTATGTGGATGCGGCTTACTACATCAACGTGTTCGAGGGCTCGTCGGGCGGCTACGGCTTCGACCATAACGACACGCCGGTCTGCACCTCGGTGGACGCGGGTGCGGGCATTGGCATTGGCGCGGGCGAGGTCAACTCCCTGCTGTGCAACGCCAACACTCTGGTGGCGGACGCCAACGCCGACCGCTATCTGTTTGCCGACAAGGTTTACACCACACCCAATGCCCAGCGCCAACTGGGCAACTATGCCTACGACCGCCTGCGTGTGCGTTGGTGACCGGGGCGGCGCGCGCCTGCGCCACACTGCTGCTGACGCTGGCTCTGGGCGGCTGCGCGCAGACCGGTGCCCGGTTGGGCTACTACTGGCAGTCGCTGCGCGGCCATGTGGCACTGATGCAGGCGGCACGCCCGCTGGACGATTGGCTTTCTGACCCGGCCACGCCGGCGCCGCTGCGCAGCCGGCTGGAGCTGGCCCGCCAGGCGCGCGCGTTCGCCGTCGATCGCCTGGCCTTGCCGGACAACGCCAGCTACCGGCGCTACGCGCAGCTGAACCGGCGCTACGCCGTATGGAACGTGGTGGCGGCGCCGCCGTACGCGCTGGAACTGCACCGCTGGTGCTTCCCGGTCACGGGCTGCATCGGCTACCGGGGGTACTTCGCGCAGGCCGACGCACAGGCCGAGGCCGCACGCTTGCAGGCGCAGGGGCTGGAAGTCAGCGTCTACGGCGTGCCGGCGTACTCCACGCTAGGCTACAGCAACTGGCTGGGCGGCGATCCGCTGCTGTCGACCTTCCTGGGCTGGCCCGAGGGTGATTTCGTGCGCCTGCTGCTGCACGAATTGGCGCACCAGCAGGTGTACGCCGAGGGGGACACCCAGTTCAACGAATCCTACGCCACTGCCGTGGCGCGCCTGGGCGTGGCGCTGTGGCTGGCCCAGCCCGGCAAGCAGGCGCAGCAGCGCGACTATGCGGCCAGCGAGCAGCGCCGGCGCCAATGGCGCGTGCTCACCCAGGCCACGCGTGCCGAGCTTGGACGGATATACGCCCAGGGGGCCGGCCAGGCGGCCCTGGCGGCGCGCAAGGCGCAGGCGTTCGCCGATTGGCGCGCCGCCTACGTCCGGCTGCGCGCGCAGTGGCTGGCGCAGGGTGTGGCGCCAGCGCGCCTGGCGGGCATGGACGACTGGGTGCGCCAGGCCAATAACGCCAGCCTGGCGGCGCAGGCGGCGTACGACGGCCGCGTGGACGCGTTCGTGGCGTTGTTCGAGCGCGAGGGCCGCGATTGGCCGCGCTTTCATGCGGCCGTGCGCGATCTGGCCCGGCAGGCCGCGGCGCGGCGCTGGCAGGCGCTCGATGCGCTGCAGCCGGGCAGTGTGCCTGCCGGGTGGGAATCTCCGGCACAATCGTCCGCCGTGCCCGCTGTCGAGCGGGGCATGGCAACTGGCGGGCGGGAGGCGGATTGACGGCAGGAGCGTATTTCGGCGTGGCCAGGAGGCGATGGGCGGTCGGCGTCTGCGCCTGGGTGTGGCTGCTGCATGTCGTGCTGGCCGTGCCCATGCCCATGCCCATGCTGGCGCATGCGGATATGCCGCCGTGGGCCGGCGACGTGTGCTCGCAGGGCATGCAGGCCGATGCCGCCCCGGTGGCCCCCGCGCCAGACCACTCTTCCTGTCCCTTGCCCCTGTGCTGCCTGCTGGGCTGCGCCATGTCGCATGGGGGCGTGGCGCCATCGCCGCATCTACTGCCGATTGTCCAGGCCGTAGCGCTGCCGCAGGGTTTTGCCCGGGCAGGTGCGGCCTGCCCGTCCGGCGCGGGGCGGTTTTGCATCGCCGTCCCGCGCGGCCCCCCTGCCTCCATCGGATAGCGGCAACGCCGCACGCAAGGCGCGCATTGCGCCTGTCTTTGTTCCCCGCCCAACGACGCCGGGCATCGCCCCGCGGTACCGGCGTGGCGGCGGTCGACGTCTGTTTTGTTTTCGGGCCTGGCGCGCTCAGATCGTCGCGCGGCCGGCCCGTCCGAGGAGTTTTTCCATGTCTATCCATCGCATTGCGATGCCTGCGCGCGCGCGCCGGCTGGCGCCGTGCGCCGTCCTGGCGCTGGCTTTGTGCACCGGCGCCACGGCCAGCCGCGCGCAGCAGTCCGTCACTGCAGTTCCCGCTGCCGACGAGCCCACATTGCCGGCGGTCACCGTCGTCGGCAGCGACCCCGGCTCGCTCACAGTGCCCAGCGTCGCGCGCCAGCGCGGCGCCATCGAGCAGACCGCTGGCTCGGTCGGTTTCATCGACAACGCCACGCTGCTCGACCGCTACCAGTCCAGCCTGCGCGACGTGCTGCAGGATGCGCCCGGTGTGCTTACGCAAAGCCGCTACGGACAGGAGATGCGCCTGTCGATCCGTGGCTCGGGTATTGCGCGCGGCTACCACGTGCGCGGCGTCGAGCTGCTGCAGGATGGCATCCCGACCAACCTGGCGGATGGCAGCGGCGACTTCTACGAGATCGATCCCATGGGCCTGCGCGCGACCGAGATCTACAAGGGCGGCAACGCGCTGGGCATCGGCGCGTCCACGCTGGGCGGCGCGATCAACTTCGTCACGCCAACAGCCTACACCGCGCTCGCGCCCAACATCGTGCAGGTCTCGGGCGGCAGCTTCGGCAGCGTTCAGACAAGCGGGCAGGCTTCGCGCGTGCTCGGGAATCTGGATCTACTGGCCAATTTCACCGCCTCGCACGCCGACGGCTGGCGCGCGCACGAGACTGGCAATTACGGGCAGTTCAACGGCAACCTCGGCTACCGGCTCGGGCCGTCGGCCGAGACACGCTTCTACCTCGGCATCTACGCCACCAACCAATTGCTGCCAGGCACGCTCACGCTGGCGGATGCGCTGGGCGGCGATCCGCGCAAAGCCGGAGCCGGCGTGGTGGCGCAGAACCAGGCGCGCGACATGCGCGTGCAGCGGCTGGCGAACCGCACCAGCGTGGCGCTGGCGGGTGGCCAGCTCGACGTGGACAGCTGGCTGATCCACACCGACATGTTCCACCCGATCTTCCAGGTGCTGACCACCAAGGGCGACACCTGGGGGATCGCGCCGCGCTACACCGGCAATTGGCAACTGGGTAGCCAGCGCAACGAATTGATTGCGGGCGCGCGCCTTGTCGGCGGCAGCTACGAGGCACAGCGCTTCGTCAACAACGGCGGAGCGGCGGGTGCGCGCACGCTGAATGCGCGGCAGAAGGCGCTGAACGTCGAGGCGTACCTGGAGAACCGCAGCTTCGTCGCGCCGTATCTGGCGGTCGTCGCGGGCCTGAAGGCGCTGCGCCACGAGCGGCACTACAGCGACCGCGATAAAGGCGTCTCCGACCAGGCGGACTACAGCGGCCTGAACCCGAAGATTGGCCTGCTGTGGACGCCGCGCGAGCAGCTGCAGGTGTTCGCCAACCTGACGCGCAGCCAGGATGTGCCCGACTTCACCGACCTGGCGCAGACCTTCGGCGCCGCCAGCCGCTTCGCGCCGCTGGCCTCGCAGCGCGCCTGGACGGCCGAGGTCGGCACGCGCGGCAGCCACGGGCCGCTGCGCTGGGACCTGACCTACTACCGTTCGCGGGTGCGCGGCGAAATGCTGCAGTACACGGTCGATCCCACGGTGCCCGCCGCGACCTTCAACGCCGGCCGCACGCTGCACCAGGGCATCGAGCTGGGCGCCTCGCTCACGCTGGCGCGCAACCTGCTGGCCCGGGATGCGGGCGACAAGGTGGAACTGGGCCAGCTGTGGAACTGGAGCGACGCGCGCTTCCAGGGCGACCCGCAGCATGGCGACAACGCCATTCCCGGGCTGCCGCGCCACGTGCTGCGCACCACGCTGACCTATGCGCGCGCCAGCGGCTTCTACGTCACGCCCACGCTCGACTGGGTGCCCGGCGGCGCGTGGGTCGATTACGCCAACACACTGAAGACGCCAGGCTACGCGCTGCTGGGCCTGAAGTTCGGCGCGACGCTCCGGGGCGGCCTGTCCTTCTACGTGGATCTGCGCAACCTCGCGAACCGGCGCTACGTGGCCGACTTCGCTCCGGTGCTGGACGCCGGCGCGGCCCTGGCCAGCACCTTCTACCCGGGGGTGGGGCGCAGCGTCCAGGCCGGCCTTCGCTATCAGTTCTGACGGCGAGCGGTTGACTGCGGCCCGGCCGTCAGCCGCGCAGCGATTCGATCAGGTCGATGTACTGCTGCTTGGCGGCGTCGGCGGCCGTGCCCTTGAGCTTTTCCCAGGCATCCCACTTGGCGCGGCCCACGATGTCGGAAAAGCTGGGCTTCTTCTCGGCGTTGTCGCCTGCGGTGGCCTGCTTGTACAGCGCGTAGATCTTGAGCAGCGTCGGGTTGTCGGGGCGCTCGCTCAGGTTCTTGGAATTGGCCACGGCGGCTTCAAAGACGGCGTTCAGGTCGGACATTGCAGGTCTCCGGTCAGAAGGGGGATGAAGAAAGCCGCAGTGTAGCCAAAATCTGCACGATCGTTCTTTTTTGTGCGGGGCGCCCTGCGCCGCGGCAAGGCAAGGTCACGCCCGCGTCACGCCGTGGGGTTGGCCAGCCATTGGCGTGCCAGCTCCACCCAGTAGGTGGCGCCCAGGGGAATGAGCGCGTCGTTGAAGTCGTAGCTGGGGTTGTGCAGCGTGCACGGGCCACCGCCATGGCCTATGTCGCGGTGATCCCCTTCGCCGTTGGCGATGAAGATGTAGGCGCCGGGCTTGGCCTGCAGCATGTAGGCGAAATCCTCGCCGCCCAGCGTGGGCTCCTGCACCAGCACCTTGTCCGCGCCGACGATGCCGGCCAGCACCTGGCGCGCAAATTGCGCTTCGGCGGCGCTGTTGATGGTGGGCGGGTAGTTGCGCTCCATCTCGAAGTCGCAGCGCGCCTCGTGCGCGGCGCAGGTGTGCTCGGCCACCTGGCGCATGCGCCGCTCTATCAGGTCGAGCAGCTCCACGCTGAAGGTGCGCACCGTACCCTGCAGCTCGCAGCTGTCGGGCACCACGTTGCTGGCTTCGCCGCCGTGGATCATGGTGACCGAGATCACGCCGGCCTCGACAGGTTTCTTGTTGCGGCTGATGATGGTCTGGAAGGCCTGCACCATCTGGCAGGCGATCGGCACGGGATCCACGCCCATGTGCGGCATGGCGGCGTGGCTGCCCTTGCCGCGGATGGTGATCTTGAATTCGCTGGTCGAGGCCATCACAGGCCCTGCACTGGCGGCAAAGGTGCCTGGGGGCATGCCGGGCCAGTTGTGCATGCCGAACACCGCCTGCATGGGGAACTGGGTGAACAGGCCGTCTTCCATCATCACGCGGGCGCCGCCGCCGCCTTCCTCGGCGGGCTGGAAGATCAGGTAGACCGTGCCGTCGAAGTCGCGGTGCTGCGCCAGGTGCTGCGCCGCCGCCAGCAGCATGGCGGTGTGGCCGTCGTGGCCGCAGGCGTGCATCTTGCCCTGGTGCCGGCTGGCGTGGGCGAAGGTGTTGATTTCGGTCATGGGCAGCGCGTCCATATCGGCGCGCAGGCCCAAGGCACGGCCGCAGGCGCCGCCGTCGCGCCCGTGGACGATGCCCACCACGCCGGTCTTGCCCAGGCCGCGGTGGATGGGAATACCCCATTCGGTCAGCTTGGCGGCGACCAGGTCGGCGGTGCGCACTTCTTCGAAGCACAGCTCGGGGTGGGCGTGGATGTCGCGGCGCACGGCGGCAATGGCGGGCGCCGCAGCGGCGATGGATTCGATGACTTGCATGGCGATTCTTTCTCCGAACGCTACAGTCTAGCCGGCATGGCCCCTGAAACGCCATGGGCCCGCGCTTCGTGGTGAAATCAAAAAAGACCGTATTTTTTGAGTCGCCCCGATGACCCCAAACTCCAGCACCATCGTCCGTGGCGCCTGCCCGCACGACTGCCCTGACACCTGTGCCTTGCTGACCACCGTGGACAACGGCCGCGCCACGCGCGTGCAGGGCAACCCCGCGCACCAGCCCACCGGCGGCGTGCTGTGCGCCAAGGTCAGCAAATACCCCGAGCGCACTTACCACCCCGAGCGCATCCTCACGCCGCTCAAGCGCAGCGGTCCCAAGGGCAGCGGTCAATTCGTGCCCGTGGCGTGGGACGAGGCGCTGGACGACATCGCCCGGCGCCTGGGCGATGTCGCCGCGCGCGCGCCTGAGGCCATCCTGCCCTACAGCTACTGCGGCACCATGGGGCTGGTGCAGGGCGAGAGCATGGACAGGCGCTTCTTCCACCGGCTGGGCGCGTCCTTGCTGCACCGCAGCATCTGCGCCACGGCCGGCGGCGAGGGCCTGGTGCACACGCTGGGCGCCAAGCGCGGCATGCGCGTGGAGTTTTTCGCGCAGGCCCGGCTGATCCTGATCTGGGGCAGCAACTCCATCGCCAGCAATCTGCACTTCTGGCGCCTGGCACAGCAGGCCAAGCGGGACGGCGCCAAGCTGGTCTGCATCGACCCGCGCAGAAGCGAGACGGCCGAGAAGTGCCACGAGCACATCCAACTGCTGCCCGGCACCGACGCCGCCCTGGCACTGGCGCTGATGCACGAGCTGATCCAGAACGACTGGCTGGATCACGACTACATCGCCCGTCACACCCTGGGCTGGGAGCAGCTGCGCGAGCGCGCCCTGCAGTGGCCGCCCGAGCGCGCGGCCGTCGTCTGCGGTGTGCCGGCAGAGCAGATCCGCAGCCTGGCGCGCGACTACGGCACAACCGAGCCAGCGGCCATCCGCCTGAACTATGGCGTGCAGCGCGTGCACGGCGGGGCCAACGCAGTGCGCGCGATCGCCTGCCTGCCGGCGCTGACCGGGGCGTGGCGCCACCGCGCGGGCGGGCTGCTGCTGTCGAGCTCGGGTGAATTCCCGGTGCGCCGCGACGTGCTGCAGCGCCCGGATCTGTTGGCAGGGCGCAGCCCGCGCACGCTCAACATGGTGACGCTGGGCGACGATCTGCTGCGCGCCAGTGCCCCCGGCTTCGGCCCCCGGGTCGAGGCGCTGGTGGTTTACAACAGCAACCCCGCCGCCGTGGCGCCCGACGCGGGCAAGGTGCTGCAGGGCCTGGCGCGCGAGGATCTGTTCACCGTGGTGCTGGAGCTGTTCCAGACCGATACCGCCGACTGGGCGGACTACATCCTGCCGGCCACCACGCAGCTCGAACAATGGGATGTGCACCTGGCCTACGGCCATACCGACGTGCTGCTCAACCGCCCGGCGATCGCGCCGCTGGGCCAGGCGCGCAGCAACGCGCAGATCTTTCGCGACCTGGCGGCGCGCATGGGCTTTACCGACCCCTGCTTTGCCGACAGCGATGAGCAGCTGTGCCGCCAGGCCTACGGCGATGCGGTCGACTTCGGCCTGCTGCTGGAGCAGGGCTTTGCCCCGCTGCCCGTGCCCGAGGCGCCGTTCGCCCAGGGCGGCTTTCCGACTCCGTCGGGCAAGTGCGAGATGTTCAGCCAGCGCCTGGCCGATCTGGGGCTGGACGGCCTGCCTGGCCACGTGCCCAACCACGAGGCGCCGGGCAGCTCGCCGCGCTACCCGCTGGCCATGATCTCGCCGCCGGCGCGCAACTTCCTCAATTCGAGTTTCGTCAACGTGGCCAGCCTGCAGGCGCTGGAGGCGCGCCCCGTGCTGGAAATCCATCCGCAGGACGCGGCGGCGCGCGCCATTGCCGACGGCGACGTGGTGCGCGTCTTCAACGACCGGGGGAGCTTGCGCTGCCACGCCCAGGTGTGCGAGCGGGCGCGCGTGGGTGTGGTCAATGCGCTGGGCATCTGGTGGCACAAGCTCTGCCTGGGCGGGCGCAACATGAACCACCTGACCAGCCAGGCGCTGACCGACCTGGGGGCCGGCCCGACGTTCTACGACTGCCTGGTGCAGGTCGAGCCGGATACGGTTGTTTGACTACTGAATCAATAGCTGTTTGCGCTTGCTGGATATGGCTTTGAGCCATATTTTTATCATATTATTTAGTCGCCGCGATGTTCTGGTCGATGGCGCCAAACAGGCTGTTGCCGTCGCGCCCCTTCATCTCGATGCGGATGGTGTCGCCAAACCGCATGAAATCGGTCGTGGGCGCACCGTCCTGCAGCGTCTCGATGCAGCGCTTCTCGGCGATGCAGCCATAGCCCTTGGCCCAGTCCTTGTTGCTGACCGTGCCGCTGCCGACGATGGAGCCGGCGCGCACGTTGCGCGTCGCGGCCAGGTGGGCGATGAGCTGGCCGAAGTGGAAGGTCATCTCCGGCCCGGCGTCGCACATGCCCACGCGCCGGCCGTTCCAGGTCGATTGCAGCTGCAGGTGCACGCGCCCGCCCTGCCAGGCGTCGCCCAGCTCGTCGGGGGTCGCGGCCACCGGGCTGAACGCCGTGGCCGGCTTGCTTTGCACAAAGCCAAAGCCTTTGGACAGCTCGGCCGGGATCAGATTGCGCAGCGAAACGTCGTTGGCCAGCATCAGCAGGCGCACGCCTTCGAGCGCCTGCTCGGGGCTGGCGCCCATCTTCACGTCGCCGGTGACGACGGCGATCTCGGCCTCGAAGTCGATGCCCATGGCCTCGCTGGGCACCAGCACATCGTCGCACGGGCCCAGGAAATCGTCGCTGGCGCTCTGGTACAGCAGCGGGCTGGTGTAGAAGCTCTCGGGCACCTCGGCGCCGCGCGCGCGGCGCACCAACTCCACGTGGTTGATGTAGGCCGAGGCGTCCACCCACTGGTAGGCGCGCGGCAGAGGGGCCATGCACTGGCGCGGGTCGAACGGGAAGGCGTGGCGCGCGCGCCCGGCGTTGAGCTGGACGTACAGATCCTGCAGCTGCGGCGCGAGGAAGTTCCAGTCGTCGAGCACCTGCTGCAGGCGGTTGGCAATGCCGGTCGCATAATGGGCTGACGCCAGATCGCGCGAGACGACCAGCAACTGGCCGTCGCGCGATCCATCCTTGTAAGTGGCGAGTTTCATGGGCTGGCGGGAAAGCTTGAAAATTCAGCGTTTCAGTGTAGATGAACCACGGCGGCGGCCTGTGCCGGCTGTGCAGCGCCGCACCCTGTGGCTACTGACGGCTTGCGTGCTGCTCGCGCATGCCTGGCTGCTGGGCGCCTGGCCCCGGCATGGCGCGTCGGAATCGGATGTGTCCGTGTGGGCGTTCGACACACGCATGCTGGCACCCCCCGCGCCGCCGCCTGCCGCAGCCCCCCCCCGGCCTGTGGCTACCCATGGTGCGCCCAAACCCAAGCGCCGCCCCCCGAATCGGCCCAGGCCCAAGCCGGCGGAGGCCAAGGTGCCCAGGCCGGCAGTGCAGCCCCCGGCCCAGGCCGGCGCTGTGCCGCTGCCGGGCATAGACCCGGCGCTTGCAGCGCTGGTGGAGCCGCAAATGCCGGACACCGGATCGGATGCTGTGGTAACGCAGCCGGCGCCGGCCGGTGAGGCCCAGGAGGCGGATGCGCCGGCTGTGCCCGAGACACGCGCTGACGAGCCCGCGGCGCCCGAATCTGCAGCTCCCACCTCCCTCTCCGAGCCTGAGCATGCCGGCGCACCCGTGCGCCTGCCGCCGCCTGGCACGCTGGAGTTCAAGGTCGCTGGCAAGGTCAAGGGCTTTCAATACAGCGCCAGCGCGCGTCTGCAGTGGCGCCAAGAAGGCGAGCGCTACGAGGCGCGGCAGAAGATCAGCGCCTTCCTGCTGGGCTCGCGCCAGCAGCGCAGCGAGGGGCGCATTACCAATACCGGACTTGTTCCCGAGCGTTTTATCGATGAGGCGCGGCACGAACGCATGGCGCAGTTCGACTATGCCGCGCGTGAGGTGCGCTTCAGCGGCAACGCGCAGCCTGCTGCGCTGGCGCAGGGTGCGCAGGATCGGCTTAGCGTGTTCATCCAGCTGGGGGCGCTGCTGGCCGCGGCCCCAGAGCGCTACCCCGTGGGCACGCGCATCGCCATGACCACGGTGAGCGCACGCAATGTACAGGAGTGGGTATTTACTATCGAAGGGCCCCAGATGCTGGATTTGCCCGTGGGCCAGACGCCGGCGCTGAAACTGCAGCGCCTGCCGCGCGAGGCCGGCGACCAGAAGGCCGAGCTATGGCTGGGCACCGCGCTGGACTACCTGCCGGTGCGCATACGCCTGAGCGAAGACAATGGCGACTTTGCCGACCTGCAGCTGGATGAACACGCGTCACCCTGATATTCGTGGAATACTGTGGCCGTCGGAAGGCCGCAGCGGGGGCTTGAACTTGTGCGCCGCAGCCGCCATCTGACGGACATGCAGACAGAAACCGGAGGAACGGCCATGCACATGCTTTATGACTCGGACTCCTTCGTGGTGGTTCATATCCAGCCGGACGCGGACTTGACCGCCGCGCCCCCCAAGCCCGATGTCCTGGTGCCGCAGCTGGTGCGGCACGGTTTCGAGATCGTGGACAAGCGCTCGGGCAAGGAGGTCTACCTTGACGGCTCCTGGGCCGAGCTGTTCCAGCAGCAGATTCTTGCCTGGCAGCGCAACACTCCGACGCAGGAGGAGGTCGAAGAGGCGCTCGACCGCTACGCCGGTCTGGCGCAGAACCCGGTGGTGGTGCACTGAAGCACGGCACGGGCACGACAACAGGACACCAACGCATGCTGTACAAATTCAAATCCCGCGCCACGGCCGACCTGATCATGCTCGAAGCGCAGGGCCGGCGCATCCTGGAGATCGTCGGCAAGCCCCCGGGCGATGCGCACGGCATCATCACCGCCGAACAGATTCCCGCTGCCATTGCGGCGCTGCAGGCCGCCGTGGCGGCCGACGAGGCAGCGGGCGCGCCAGGCGCCGCCGATGGCGCGGATGCGGCGCAGGTCGACGAGGCTGCCGTGCCGCCGCACGCCGCCGTGCGCCTGCGCCAGCGTGCGGCGCCCTTCATCGACATGCTGCGGCGTAGCGCGGACGAGGGCTACGAGGTCATCTGGTAGGACTGCTGCCGGCCGAGAAGGGTACAAGGGTACGACGATGGCCCCTTTGGCCGGGGTGCGGGGAAATCCCGCGCTCCAGTGCCAGAGGCCGATGCGGCGGCCAGGGGGTGTGTCCGTGAGGCTTCTCTCGTAAAGCGCCGCGAGCACATGTGCCGCGCGTGGCCGCAACCATGGCGGCAAATGTTTTTGGACAACGCCTTACGTGAGTCGCTTGGCGACCTCGTCGAGCATGACCTCGGTGGCGCCGCCGCCAATGGCCTGTACGCGAGCGTCGCGCGCCATGCGTTCAATGGCCGTTTCGCGGATATAGCCCATGCCGCCGTGCAGCTGCAGGCAGTCGTACATCACCTCGTTGACCAGGGTGCCAGCCAGCGCCTTGATCATTGAGACCTCCCGGCTCACCTGCTGGCCCTGGGCGTCGCGCCAGGCGGTGTTGAAGATGAAGGCACGCATGGCTTCGACCTGTGCCGCACGCCAGGCCAGTTTGTGGCGCACAGCCTGCTGATCCCACAGCGTGGTGCCGAAGGCCTTGCGCTGGCGTACCCAGTCCAGCGCCAGCTCGATGGCGCGCGCCGCCTCGCCCATGGACTGCGCGCCCAGCACGATGCGCTCGTTCTGCAGGTTTTTGACCAGCGCGTAAAAGCCTTTGTGCTCCTGGCCCAGCAGCGCGTCGGCGCTCAGGCGGCAGTCGTCGAAATGCAGTTCAGCCGTGTCGCTGCACAACCACCCCTGCTTGGGCAGGGGGCGTGCCACGGTGAAGCCCGGGGTGCCTTTTTCGACGATGAACATCGAGATGTCGCGCCCGCGCCCGCTGGCTTCGCCCGTCTTGGCAGCGACAAAGTACAGATCGCCGTGCACTCCGTTGGTAATGAACATCTTGCTGCCGTTCAGCAGCCAGCCGCCATTGGCCGTGCGCCGCGCCGTGGTGCGCATACCCTGCAGATCCGAGCCGGCGTCGGCTTCGGTCATCGCGACAGCGCAGATCTTGCGTCCGGCGATTACGTCGGGCAGATAGCGCTGTTTCTGTTCAGGCGTGCCGGCGTGCCACAGGTGGGGGCTGGCCATATCGGTATGCACCAGCACGGTAACGGCAAAGCCGCCGAAACTGGAACGCCCCAGTTCCTCGGCCAGCACGGCGGTGGCCAGCGTATCGAGTTCGGCGCCGCCGTACTGGGATGCATAGCGTATCCCCAGAAGCCCCAGTTCGCCCATCTCGCGCAGTACCTCGCGCGGCACGAAGCCGTCGTTTTCCCACTGCTCGGCCACGGGCTCGACGCGCTCGCGTACGAAGCGGCGCACGGTGGTGCGCAGCAACTCATGCTCTTCGGTGAAGAAAGGGAAGGCGGTATTCAACGGTGTGGTATCCATGGGAACCTCTTTGACTAACAAACGTTAGTCTTAATTTATTCATGAAATTTCCAGTAGTCAAATTCTAATTCTAATTTTTTCGTGACTTTGCGAAGCTAACGATTGTTAGATAACATGCACGCATGACCGATATGCAACCTTCTTTTGCCGGGGCGGTGAATTCCGCCGAGGTATCCGCTGGACGGCAGCTTGTGCTCGATACCGCGGCGCGGCTTTTCAGGGTTGATGGCTACGCTGGCACCTCGTTGCGCGACATTGCGGGCGAGGCAGGCATGAAGGCCGCCAGCCTGTACTACTACTTCGACTCCAAGGATGCCATCGTTGCCGAGGTATTGCGCATCGGAGTCGAACAAGTGTTCGACAAAGTGCGAATCGCCATCGAGGCTCTGCCGCCCGACGCTGATGCCCAGGCGTTGCTGCAAACCGCCGTACACACCCACCTGCAGGGCATGCACGGCCTGCAGGACTACACCTGTGCCAACCTGCGCATCTTTGGCCAGGTGCCTGTTCACGTGCGTGAGGCGCACCTGCCCACCCGTGACGCCTATGAACGCTATTGGACGCAGGTGCTGGCCCGTTGTGCGCGCCAGGGCGGATTCGACCGTCAGCGTGACCTGCGCCTGGCCCGCCTGTTTTTGTTCGCCGCCATGAACGGCACGCTGGACTGGTTCCAGGGTGGTGCCGTTTCGCTCAAGGCCGTGGCTGACGAAATGACCGAACTGGTGCTGCAAGGCCTGCGCCAGCGTTCATCCAAGGAGGATTTCGCATCATGAATACTGTCCTTGCATCTGCTCCCGCGCGGCGCCAGGCGTGCTACGACGAGGCCCTGGCCGTGTTGCGCAGCCGTATGCGCTGGGCCGTGGCCGGCGGCGGTGACAAGCTGCATGCGCGTCACCGCGAGCGCGGCAAGATCGCCGTGCGCGAGCGCATCGAGTTGCTGCTCGACCCCGGCAGCCCGTTTCTGGAACTCTCGCCGCTGGCCTGCTGGGGCTTGCACGGCGGCGCGGTGCCGGCGGCGGGCATCGTCACAGGCATTGGCCGCGTGAGCGGCGTCAATTGCATGGTCATCGCCAACGACGCCACGGTGAAGGGCGGCAGCTTCTTCCCCGAGACCACGCGCAAGCATGTGCGCGCCCAGGAAATCGCCTGGGAAAACCGCCTGCCCTGCCTGTACCTGGTGGACTGCGGCGGCGCCTTCCTGCCGCAGCAGGATCGGGTGTTCCCGGACTGGGGGCATTTCGGCACCACCTTCTACCACCAGTGCCGCATGAGCGCCGACGGCCTGCCGCAGCTCTCGGCCGTGTTCGGCGGCTGCACTGCGGGCGGTGCCTACATCCCGGCGCTGTCGGATGAATCGGTGATGGTCGAGGGTACGGGCCGCATCCACCTGGGCGGCCCGCCCATCGTCAAGGCGGCGATCGCCGAGGTTGTCGATGGTGAAACGCTGGGCGGCGCGCGCATGCACGCGCAGGTCTCGGGTGTGACGGACTACCTGGCGCTGGATGAGCACCAGGCGCTGCACAAGCTGCGCGAGATCGTCGCCGGCCTGAACTGGAAGGCCGATGGCGCGGCCCAGCGCATCGCCACGCGCGCGCCGCTGCGGGACGCAGCGGAAATCCCCTCCATCATCGGCACCGATCTGCGCCAGCCCTACGACGTGCGAGAGGTCATCGCGCGCTTGGTGGACGCGAGTGAGATGCAGGAATTCAAGCCCGAATACGGCAGCACGCTGGTGTGCGCCACCGCGCATCTGCATGGTTACCCGGTGGGGGTCCTGGCCAACAACGGTGTGCTGTTCTCCGAATCCTCGCTCAAGGGCGCACACTTCATCGAACTGTGCAACCAGCGGCGCATTCCCCTGCTCTTCCTGCAGAACATCACCGGCTTCATGGTCGGCACCGAGGCCGAGCGCGGCGGTATCGCCAAGAACTCGGCCAAGCTGGTCTACGCCATGGCCACGGCGCGCGTGCCGCGGCTGACGGTGTTGATCGGCGGCAGCTACGGCGCGGGCAACTACGGCATGTGCGGGCGCGGCTTCGGCCCGCGTTTCCTGTTCGCCTGGCCGGGCAGCCGCATCGCCACCATGAGCCCTGACGTGGCCAGTACGGTGCTCACCGAACTGCGCCGCAGCTCGCTCAAGGGTTCGGTAGACGAGGCCGAAATCGCCGCGCTGGAGCAGCAGACGCGCCAGCAGTTCGAGGAGCAGAGCGACCCCTACTACGCCACGGCGAGGTTGTGGGACGACGGCATCATCGAACCCGCGCAGACGCGCGACGTGCTGGGCATCTGTTTGCAGCTGGCCGACGAGAGCACGCCGCGCTTCGAAGGGTCTAGCCCGGTGTACCGGATGTGAGGAGCTCCGCCATGTTTGAAAAAATCCTGATTGCCAATCGCGGCGAAATCGCCTGCCGGGTTATTCGCACCTGCCGTCGTCTGGGCATCTGGACGGTGGCGGTGTACTCCGAGGCCGACGCCAGCGCCCGCCACGTGCGCGAGGCCGACGAGGCCGTGTGCATCGGGGCGGCCCCGGCGGCGCAGTCTTATCTGGATGCGGACGCCGTGATCCGCGCCGCGCTGCAGACGGGCGCGCAGGCCATCCACCCCGGCTACGGCTTTCTGTCCGAGCGGCTGGCGCTGATCGAGGCCTGCGCTCATGCGGGCATTGCCTTCGTTGGCCCGCATGCGCAGGCGATCGCCTCCATGGGCTCCAAGATCGAGAGCAAGCGTATCGCCCGTGCGGCAGGCGTGCCCTGTATTCCCGGCTACGACGGCGACGACCAGAGCGTGGCGCGGTTGCAGGAGGAGTCTGCGCGCATCGGCTTTCCGCTGCTCATCAAGGCGAGCAGCGGCGGCGGTGGCAAGGGCATGCGCCGTGTCGAGCGCGCCGAAGACGTGGCTGCTCAGTTGGCCACCGCCCAAGCCGAGGCGCAGGCGGCGTTTGGCGACGCCAAGGTGTTGCTGGAGCGCTTCATCGAGCGTCCGCGCCATGTGGAGGTGCAGTTGCTGGGCGACCGCCACGGCCATCTGGTGCATGTGTTCGAGCGCGAATGCTCGATACAACGCAATTACCAGAAGCTGATCGAGGAAGCCCCGGCCCACAATTTGCCGCCAGCAGTGCGCCAGCGCCTGTTCGATGCCGCGTTGGCGCTGGGGCGCTCGATTGGCTACGACTCGGCGGGTACGGTGGAATTCGTGCTCGACGCCGACCGGGGGGATGAGCCCTATTTCCTGGAGGTGAACACCCGGCTGCAGGTCGAGCATCCGGTGACGGAGTTGACCACAGGGCTCGATCTGGTGGAATGGCAGATCCGCGTGGCCGCTGGCGAGCCGCTGGGCTTTGCGCAGGACGACATCCGCCAGACCGGCTGGGCCATCGAGGCGCGCATCAACGCCGAAGACCCGGCCGAGCGCTTCGCACCGTCGTTCGGCCTCGTCATCGGCTACGCCGAGCCGCAGGCCGAGGGGCTGCGCATCGACAGCGGCATTGACGCGCACAGCACCATCACGCCGCACTACGACTCGCTGCTGGCCAAGGTGATCGCCCATGGCGCCAGTCGCGAAGTGGCGCGCATGCGCCTGGTGCGCGGGCTGCAGCAACTGCGCGTGCAAGGTCTGCACACCACCCAGCCACTGTTGATCGACGTGCTGCAGCACCCGGCTTTTCAGGACACGCTGGTCACCGGCTTTCTGCCCACGTACTGGCCCGCTGGCTGGCAGCCGCAGCCCGTGCTGGTACAAGAGGCGCAGGCCGTCGCCGTGGCCGCGTGGCAGCGGGCCCAGGGGGCAGACGATGACCGCCCCATGGCCCGCCTGCAAGGCTGGCGTCTGACCGCGCCCGTCGATGGCCCGGGGCGCAGCCACCTGATGGTGGGCGAAGGCGCGCAGAGCGTGGATCGGGTGCTGCGCGTGACGGCGGAAGGCGCCTGCGTGGAGACCGACTCCGCGCAGTGGCCGCTGCGCCGCCTGCCCGAGGGCCAGTGGCGGGCCCAGGGCACAGGCCGCGTGTGGCACACCCGCGTGCAGGGCCATGCCGTGCAGGTCTGGCATGGCGGCTGGTCGGCGCAGTGGCCCGTGGGCCTGCGGGTCGCGCAATCGGTGGCTGCCGATGCGGGCGGCGGCCGCGGCGACAGTGTGTGCGCCGACTTGCCGGGCCTGCTCAGCCAGTTGCTGGTGAGCGTGGGTGAGCAGGTCACAGTTGGCACGCCGGTGGCGGTGGTCGAGGCCATGAAGCTGCTGCACACCCTGCACGCGCCCCGCGACGGTGTGGTACGGGCCTTGCCGCAGCCGCTGGGCGCAACCGTGTCCAAGGGGGCTGTGCTGGTGGAGCTGGCGCCCGCCGATTGATACTTGATTGCAACGACTATTCGAGGAGATGCCATGCCCGGCCTGTATTACGAAGAATTCGAAGTGGGACAGCGCTTTGACCACGAATGGACGCGCACCGTCACCGAAATGGACAACGTGCTGTTCTCTACGCTGACCATGAACGTGCAGCCGCTGCACATCGACCGGCATTTTTCGGCGCAAACCGAGTTCGGCCAGCCGCTGGTCAACAGCCTGTTCACGCTCGGGTTGGTGATCGGCATGTCGGTCAACGACACCACCTTTCGCACCACGGTGGCGAATCTGGGCATGCGCGACATCACCTTTCCCGCGCCGGTGTTTGCGGGCGACACCATCCATGTGCGCACCACGGTGCTGTCCAAGCGCGAAAGCCGCTCGCGCCCGCAGGCGGGCATCATCGAGTTCGAGCACCTGGGCCTGAACCAGAAGGACGAGGTCATCTGCCGCTGCCAGCGTGCGGCGCTGATGCACAAGCGGCCTGTGCAGGGGAGTGCGGCATGAAGGCACCCTCGCTGCTGTTCGTTCCGGGCAACCGGCCCGAGCGTTACCTCAAGGCGCAGGCCAGCGGCGCGGGCGCGCTGATTCTCGACCTGGAAGACTCGGTGCCTTTGGTCGCCAAGGCGCAGGCACGCGAGGCCGTGGCGCGGATGCTGCAGGCGCAACCCGCGCACCAGGATGTCTGGGTGCGCGTCAACCCGGCGGAATCGGGCCTGCTGCTGCGGGATCTGGCGGCGGTGGTGCCTGGCAGGCCGTTCGGCATCGTGCTGCCCAAGTGCCGCGGCCGTGCGGCGCTGGAGCCGGTGAGCCTGCAGCTCGACGCGCTGGAGGTGGCTTTCGATGTGCCGCAGGGCAGCACCCAAATTCTGGCCATTGCCACGGAAACCGGTGCCTCGATGTTCCACCTGGGCGAACTGGCGGGCGTCACTCCCCGCCTGTGGGGCATCACCTGGGGCGCGGAAGATCTGGCCGCCGACATCGGCGCGCTGGGCAATCGCGCAGCCGGGCGCGTGACCGAGCCCTACCGGCTGGCGCGCTCGCTGTGCCTGTACGCGGCTGCTGCCGCCGGCGTGCGCGCCATCGACACGGTGAGCGTTGCCATCAACGCTCCCGAGGCCGTGCGCGGCGAGGCGCAGGAGGCGCTGCGCGACGGCTTCGTCGCCAAGATGGCCATCCACCCCAGCCAGCTAGCGCCCATTCATGAGGCCATGGCCTACAGCGCCGAGCAGCGCCAGTGGGCCGAGCGCGTGGTGGCCGCCTTTGCCGCCGAGCCAGGCGCTGGCGCGCTGCAGCTTGACGGGCAGATGATCGATATGCCGCATCTGCGCCTGGCGCGGCGCATGCTGGAGGCCTGACGCATGAACCACACTGCATTCCCGCCCCCGATGGATGTTGACCAGGCCCTACGGGAGCGCCGTTCGGTGCGCGCCTTCCGGCCCGAAACACCTCCGGCGGCACTGGTGCGCGCGCTGCTGGAGCAGGCCGCCCGAGCCGCCTCGGGGGGTAACCTGCAGCCCTGGCGCGTGGTCGCTCTGACGGGTGAGCCGCTGCACGCGCTGGTGGAGGCAGTTGCCCGTTCCGAGGCACAGGACGCAGCACACTATCCGCCGGGGCTGTGGGAGCCCTACCGCACGCGCCGTTTCCAGAATGCCGAGGATTTGTACCGCACTCTGGGCATTCCCCGCGAGGACAAGGCGGGGCGGCTTGCGCAGTTCACGCGCAATGGCGCTTTCTTTGGCGCTCCGGTGGGCGTGTTGGTGTGCATGGACGAGCGCATGGGCCTGCCGCAGTGGATGGATCTTGGCATCTACCTGCAGTCGCTGATGCTGCTGGCGGTGCGGTACGGCCTGGCGAGCTGCCCGCAGGGCTTCTGGCTGCGCCATGCGCAGGCGCTGAAGCAGGCACTGGCGCTGCCGCCACACTACGCGGTCGCCGTCGGCCTGGCGCTGGGCTATGAGGATGGCGATGCACCCGTCAACGCGCTGCGCACACCGCGCGCACCGTGGCAGGAATGGGGCGAGCTGCGCGGCTGGGATGTGCCTGCGGGCGAAGGCAGCGCCGAACAGGTGCCCGCTGGCGATCAATCGTAGCTGCGCGCGTCCTCGATCACCTTGCCGTCGTTGGGCAGGCTGCCGGGCGCGAGCATCTCGACCTCGCCGCGCAGCTTGGTCACGTCGCGCAGCGCCTCCTGCAGCTGCGTGGCCAGGCCGGGCGCGGTCTCGGTGGTTTCCACCTGCAGCAGCATCTGGTCGTTGGCCATGGCGCCGCTGACCACCAGGCGCGCCTTGCGCACCTGTGGAAAGCGCTTGGCCACCTGGTCGATCTGGCCCGGGTGCACGAACATGCCGCGCACCTTGGTGGTCTGGTCGGCGCGGCCCATCCAGCCCTTGATGCGGGTGTTGGTGCGGCCCGTCGGGCACTGGCCGGGCAGCACGGCCGACAGGTCGCCGGTGCCGAAGCGGATCAGCGGGTAGTCGGGGTTGAGCGTGGTCACCACCAGTTCACCCACCTCGCCCTCGGGCACCGGGTCGCCGGTGCCGGGGCGCACGATCTCGACGATCACGCCCTCATCGAGCACCAGGCCCTCGCGGGCGCTGGTTTCGTAGGCGATCAGGCCCAGGTCGGCCGTGCCGTAGCACTGGTAGCCGGCCACGCCGCGCGCGGCCATCCAGTCGCGCAGCGACGGCGGAAAGGCTTCGGCCGAGAGCATGGCCTTGGTCAGGCTGGGCAGGGGCACGCCCATCTCGGCGGCCTTCTCCAGGATGATTTTCAGAAAGCTGGGCGTGCCCACGTAGCCCGCCGGGCGCAGCTCGGCCATGGCCTGCACCTGTTGCTCGGTCTGGCCGGTGCCGCCGGGAAACACCGTGCAGCCCAGTGCGTGCGCGGCCGTCTCCATCATCGAGCCGGCAGGCACGAAGTGGTAGGCAAAGCAGTTGTGCACCAGTTCGCCGGCACGAAAGCCGGCGGCGTACAGCGCGCGCGCCATGCGCCAGTAGTCGGGGCGGGCGCCCTCGGGTTCGTACAGCGGCCCGGGGCTGGCGAATACGCGCGGCATGCGCGCGCCGAAGCCGTGGCTCGCAAAGCCGCCGAACGGCGTGCTGGCGTGGCCGGCCTGCTGGCGCGCGGCCAGTGCGGACTTGCGCGTGACCGGCAGCCGCGCCAGCGCCTGCCGGCTGGTGACGGTGCTGGCGTCCACGCCCGCCAGAATCTCGGCAAAGGCCGGCGTGGCCCGCTGCGCGTGCGCCACCTGCTGCGCCAGCGCGGCCAGCAGCGCGGCTTCGCGCTCGTCGGTGGAGCGGGTTTCCAGGGCGTCGTAGAAGTTCGTCGTCATGCCTGGGATCCTATGGTTCTATGAGTGAAATCGGTCAATAACGCTTATCCAGTAAGCGTTAAAAGCTATGAATTTTGAATTGCAATCCATGAAGCCGGCGCGATCCATGCGCGGCGGCCGCTCTGCCGCGCTGGCTGCATCCCCCTCCCACGCGCAGCGTGAGAGAGGGGGAAGGCGCCGAAGGCGACTCAGGGGGTGTTTCATTTCAGGCCAGCCAGCGCTTGCGGCGCTTGTAGCTCTTGACGTCCTTGAAGCTCTTGCGCTGTGCGCCGCCCACGCCCAGGTAGAACTCCTTGACGTCCTCGTTGCTGGCCAGCTCCTGCGCCGGGCCGTCCATGACGATGCGCCCGCTTTCCATGATGTAGCCGTAGTCGGCGTACTTGAGCGCCATGTTGGTGTTCTGCTCGGCCAGCAGGAAGGTGGTTCCTTCCTTGTCGTTCAGATCCTTGACGATGTTGAACACCTCCTCGACGATTTGCGGCGCGAGCCCCATGGACGGCTCGTCGAGCAACACGATGCCGGGGTTGCACATCAGCGCGCGGCCGATGGCGCACATCTGCTGCTCGCCGCCCGAGGTGTAGGCCGCCTGGCTGGTACGCCGCGTCTTCAGGCGCGGAAAGTAGTTGTAGACCTTCTCCAGATTGGCGGCGATCTCGCCCTTGTCGCTGCGTGTGTAGGCGCCGGTCAGCAGGTTTTCCTCGATCGTCAGGTGGGCGAAGCAGTGGCGCCCTTCCATCACCTGCACCACGCCACGCTTGACCAGCTCGGATGGAGAGAGATTCTCGATGCGCTCGCCGCGCAGCTCGATCGAACCCTTGGTGACCTCGCCGCGCTCGCCCTTGAGCAGGTTGGAGACGGCGCGCAGCGTGGTCGTCTTGCCCGCGCCGTTGCCGCCCAGCAGCGCCACGATGCCGCTCTCGGGCAGCTGCAGCGATACGCCCTTGAGCACCAGGATCACGTGGTTGTAGATGACCTCGATGCCGTTGACGTTGAGAACGATTTTCTTGCTGTCCATGGAATCTTCCCTTTGGTGCCAATCGAAAGAACCGGCGCGCGGCTCTTTCGATTGGCGGCTGCCCGAGGGCAACCGTCGATACTGGCGTGCCCCAGGCCAGCGGGCGCCGTGGAGCGGGCTTTGCCCGGCCGCCAGCGCCGTCCCCCTTCCCGAATCGCACAAGCGATTCGAGAGAAGGGGGAAGCCGCGCAGCGGCTCAGGGGGATGCGCTCAAGACTGGCAATCGGCCGGATCGCGGCGCTGCATCTTCTTGTCGGCCAGGTACTTGTCGGCGCCGGCCTTCACCATGGGCTTGAGGATCTGCTCGTCAGCCTCGTACCAATCGGCGCCGATCTGCCACTTCTTGCCATCCCAGGTTTCCACGCGCGCCCAGGTGGAGCCCATGTGGTCAGCGCAGCTCGTGGACAGGGGACGCATCACGCCGCCGAAGCCCAGCGCGTCGAGCTTTTTCTGGTCGAGCGCCAGGTTCTCCATGCCCCAGCGCACCTGCTCGCCGGTCATGACCTTGCCCTTGCCGAAGCGCTCCTGCGCGCGGCGCACGGCTTCCACACTCAGCATCTGGATGATGGCGCCACGCGTGTACAGGACCGAGCCCACTTCATCCTTGGGGCCCGTGCCCTGGCCCTTGTCGTGCACGTACTTGAGGATGTCCTGCATGACCTTGGACTGCTGGCCGAAGCCGTTGAGCGCCAGCGCGTGGTAGCCCTTGGCGCCTTCGCCCACGTCGCGCACGTCGGGCTCGGCACCGGCCCACCACACGCCGT